>OJVH01000015.1_pt1 | contig 121419 bp, 111 predicted proteins | sample 1600171 | NCBI WGS metagenome assembly OJVH01 (sample SAMN04436869, study PRJEB24849) | human gut metagenome | biome: human gut; feature: NICU; material: stool | host: Homo sapiens | place: USA: Saint Louis, MO | collected 2011-09-15
TCGGCTACGAACCGAGCGGTCGGAGGTTCGAATCCTCCCGGATGCACCATCTTCTTTCTGAATTAAGAGAGAAGAGCGCTGTGAAAGCAGCGGCCCGCAGTGCGAGGCATAATCGAGTCACTCTACCGATTAGGCCATCATACTCAGTGTGGCATGTGTTAGTTGTGACACTGACGCGTAGTAAAGCAAGTTTCCCGATGCATCCGTAGCTCAGCTGGATAGAGTACTCGGCTACGAACCGAGCGGTCGGAGGTTCGAATCCTCCCGGATGCACCATTCTTTAATAAGAATGGCAAATCGCGAAATTTGATATCAGAATTACAGCAGTAATCCCGATGCATCCGTAGCTCAGCTGGATAGAGTACTCGGCTACGAACCGAGCGGTCGGAGGTTCGAATCCTCCCGGATGCACCATATTCTCCTTGATAACAGCGACGATGTTGTTTTATGGTCTGCGAAATTATCGCCAGCACCAGGGAGGATAACGTTGCGTGAGCAACGGCCCGTAGGGCGAGGCGCAGCCGAGTAATCCTCCCGGATGCACCATATTCTCCTTAGTAACAGCAACATTGTTGTTATCTGGTTTGCGAAACCATCGTAAGTGCCAGGAGAGTAACCCCGCAGTAAAATAGCTTTCCCGATGCATCCGTAGCTCAGCTGGATAGAGTACTCGGCTACGAACCGAGCGGTCGGAGGTTCGAATCCTCCCGGATGCACCATATTCTCCTTAGTAACAGCGACGATGTTGTTTTATGGTCTGCGAAATCATCGCCAGCACCAGGGGGATAACGTTGCGTAAGCAACGGCCCAAAGGGCGAGGCGTAGCCGAGTCATCCTCCCGGATGCACCATATTCTCCTCAGTAACAACGACGATGTTGTTGCGTAGGCTGCGAAATTATCGCCGCACTCGTTCTGAATGCATAATCTTCACTCTTCTCTCACCATCCCGATTACCTCGTTTTCCATCACTGGCTTCATCCTGACTTTTTTATTGGCAAGACGCGCTTTCCACTATAATTTATCCTTGTATATCAGCGTTATCAGGCTGAGATAAATGCAAGGAGAGAAATCCATGAAATGGTTCAAAGCAATACCTGCTTTTTGCGCGACGCTGCTGGTAACGACGGCCCTCGCTGGCTGTGCGGGATCGGCTACAAAGGAGAGTACGGGCGGCTATATTGACGATACCGTGGTGACCACCAAGGTGAAAACGGCGCTCTTTAACGATAAAGACATTAAGTCCTCAGAAATTAGCGTCCAGACCTTTAAAGGCCGCGTCCAGCTGAGCGGATTTGTCTCCTCCGCGGAGAGCGCTAAACGAGCCGTAGAAGTCACACGCCGAGTGCAGGGCGTGCGAATGGTCGAGAACGATCTGCGTATTAAATAAGGCTGGTTATCCGGCCTAATGTTTGGGGGCGCCTGAGGGCGCCTTTGTCGTCTGCGCCGCTGGCCGCGACAACGGCGGGCTTTTGCGTTACAGTAATCATTCCCAAACCGGTTGGTGAGAAGACAATGTACGAAGGTTACGCAGGACTGATCTTTGATATGGATGGCACCATTCTCGATACCGAGCCGACCCATCGGCAGGCATGGAACGAGGTGTTGGGCCGCTACGGTATGCGTTTCGACGAACAGGCGATGGTCGCGCTCAATGGCTCACCAACCTGGCGAATCGCCCAGGCGATTATCGAACTCAACCAGGCCGATCTCGATCCACATCGCCTGGCGCAGGAAAAAACCCAGGCCGTCAAAGCGATGCTGCTGGACAGCGTACGCCCGTTGCCGCTGATTGAGGTGGTTAAGGCATGGCACGGCCGTCGCCCGATGTCGGTGGGAACCGGCAGCGAGAGCGCCGTCGCCGAAGCGCTGCTGGCGCACCTGGGGCTGCGTCATTACTTCTCCGCGGTGGTGGCGGCCGATCATGTGGTCAACCATAAACCCGCGCCCGATACCTTCCTGCTGTGCGCCGAGCGCATGGGCGTCGCGCCGGAAAAATGCGTCGTCTTCGAAGATGCCGACTTTGGTCTGCAGGCGGCGAAGCGCGCGGGAATGGACGCAGTTGACGTGCGTTTGCTGTGAGCGACGCGCTGTCACTCACCTCGCTGTTTGCCAGTAGCTTTTTAAGCGCCACGCTGCTCCCCGGCAATTCGGAGGTTGTGCTGGTGGCTATGCTACTTGCAGGGGTCAGTCATCCGTGGTGGTTAGTATTAATAGCAACAATCGGCAATAGCCTTGGAGGGGTAACTAACGTTATTCTGGGGCGCTTGTTTCCGCTGCGCAAAACCTCGCGCTGGCAGGAGCGGGCGGCCGGCTGGCTTAAGCGCTACGGCGCGGTCACGCTCTTACTGAGCTGGGCGCCGGTTGTCGGCGATTTACTGTGTTTGCTGGCGGGATGGATGCGCATTTCCTGGGGACCGGTACTCTTTTTCTTATGCCTTGGTAAGGCGCTGCGCTATATCGCTATTGCGGCAGCGACGCTTCAGGGCATGACGTGGTGGCACTAATTGGACTGACAGTTCATCCATTACAATTATGCTTATTCAAACGATTTCGACAGGCGGGAGGTCAAATTGATCCCGGACGTATCACAGGCGCTGGCCTGGCTGGAAAAACATCCGCAGGCTCTGCAGGGTATTCAACGTGGTCTGGAGCGGGAAACGCTGCGCGTGAACGCAGACGGCACCCTTGCAACGACCGGTCACCCTCCGGCGTTAGGCTCAGCGCTAACGCATAAATGGATTACCACCGATTTTGCCGAAGCTTTACTTGAGTTCATTACGCCAGTAGATGGCGATATTGAGCATATGCTGACCTTTATGCGCGATGTCCATCGCTATACCGCGCGTCAGCTTGGCGACGAGCGGATGTGGCCGCTGAGCATGCCATGCTATATCGCCCCCGGTCAGGATATTGAGCTGGCGCAGTACGGCACCTCTAACGTGGGGCGCCTGAAAACGCTATATCGCGAGGGGCTGAAGAATCGCTATGGCGCGCTGATGCAGACTATCTCCGGCGTGCACTATAACTTCTCCCTACCGATGGCCTTCTGGCAGGCAAAATGTGGTGTGGAAGATGCCGAGAGTGGTAAAGAGGCCATTTCGGCGGGCTATTTCCGCTCAATTCGTAACTACTATCGCTTTGGCTGGGTGATCCCCTATCTGTTTGGCGCCTCGCCGGCGATTTGCTCCTCATTCCTGCAAGGCAAACCGACAACGCTGCCCTTTGAGGAAACGGGCAACGGCATGTATTACCTGCCGTATGCCACCTCGCTGCGCCTCAGCGACCTTGGTTATACCAATAAGTCGCAAAGCAATCTCGGAATTACGTTTAACGATCTGCACGAGTATGTGGCAGGATTGAAGCGGGCGATTAAAACGCCGTCGGAAGAGTACGCCAAAATCGGGCTGCAGAAAGACGGCAAGTATCTGCAGATCAACAGCAACATTCTGCAGATTGAAAATGAACTTTATGCGCCGATCCGCCCGAAACGCGTCACCCGTCGGGGCGAAACCCCGTCCGATGCGCTGTTGCGCGGTGGTATTGAGTATATCGAAGTGCGTTCGCTGGATATCAATCCGTTCTCGCCGATCGGCGTTGACGCCCAGCAGGTGCGTTTCCTCGACCTGTTTATGGTCTGGTGCGCGCTGGCCGACGCGCCGGAGATGAGCAGCGATGAGCTGCTGTGCACCCGCACCAACTGGAATCGGGTGATTCTGGAAGGGCGTAAGCCGGGCTTAACGCTGGGGATTGGCTGCGAAAGCGCGCAGTTCCCGCTGGCTCAGGTGGGCAAAGATCTGTTCCGCGATTTACGCCGCGTGGCGCAGACCCTGGACAGTATCCACGGTGGCCAGGCATATCAGCAGGTCTGCGACGAGCTGCTGGCCTGCTTTGACGATCCGGAATTAACCTTCTCAGCCCGCATTCTGCGTTCTATGATTGAAGAAGGCATTGGCGGTACCGGCCGTGCGCTTGCCGATCGTTACCGGACGCAGCTGCGCGAAGAGCCGCTGGAGATCCTGAGCGAAGACGATTTTATCGCCGAGCGCGACGCGTCGGTGGCGCGACAAAAGAAAGTGGAAGCTGAAGACAGCGAGCCGTTTGAGGCGCTGCTGGCGCGGCACGCGTAGCGCTGGAAAAGAAAAAGGCCACATCACTGTGGCCAAACTTTCATCTCTGATTCAGGGATGATGATGATAATAAATGCGCGTCTTTCATATACTGAGACTCGCGGCTGAACAAAGAGTTCATTTTATTTTAAAAAAATTCACTCCCGGAGGTGACGAATGCCGTTGTTAGATAGTTTCACAGTCGACCATACCCGAATGGAAGCCCCAGCGGTGCGTGTCGCGAAGAAAATGAACACGCCGCATGGCGATGAAATCACCGTTTTCGATCTGCGCTTCTGCGTACCGAACCAGGAAGTGATGCCGGAACGCGGTATCCACACCCTGGAGCATCTGTTCGCGGGCTTTATGCGCGATCATCTGAACGGGAATGGCGTGGAAATTATCGACATTTCGCCAATGGGCTGCCGCACCGGCTTCTATATGAGCCTGATTGGTACGCCGGACGAGCAGCGCGTCGCTGACGCCTGGAAAGCGGCGATGGCCGATGTGCTGAAGGTGAAAGATCAGAACCAGATCCCGGAGCTCAACGTCTACCAGTGCGGGACTTACACCATGCACTCGCTGGAAGAGGCCCAGGACATCGCTCGCCATATCATTGAGCGCGATGTGCGCATCAACAGCAACGACGAACTGGCGTTGCCGAAAGAAAAACTGCAGGAACTGCACATCTAGTGCTTCCGCCACGGCCCGACGCCTGTCGCCGGGCCGCTCTTCTGACGCCGCGATGACGACGACGCTTTCCTTCTCCTTTCAGCACCGCCCACTGGTGCCCTTTGCCCATGATTATGCCCACGGTGACCAGGAAGACTGGCATCAGCATGACTGCGCCCAGCTGCTGCATATACTAAGCGGCGTGGTGCGGGTCGCGACGCCGGTAGGCTACTGGGTGGTGCCGCCCGGGCGCGGCGTCTGGCTGCCGGCGGGAACGCCGCACGCGCTGCGCATGACCGGCAACGTGGCGGCGCGCACCCTGTTTATCGATCCGCTGGCGCGCGCCGATCTTCCGGCGGGCTGCCAGATCGTACAGATCACGCCGCTGCTGCGGGAACTGATCGTGTCATCCCTGGCGCTGGCGGAACGCTATGCCCCCGCCAGCCGCGACGAAAGAATTTATGAACTAATCCTCGATGAGATCCGCGGGATGGCGATCCTGCCGTTTGGCCTGCCGGAGCCGCAAAGCGAAACGCTGCGTCGGCTGTGCCAGCAGGTACGCGAGGCGCCGGGCGAGGCCTGGAGCAGCGGCCAGGCGGCGAAGGCGTGCAGCATGAGCGAGCGAACCCTAAACCGCCATTTTCAGCAGCAGACTAGCCTGACGTGGAGCGAGTGGGTGCGCCGGGCGAAGCTAATGGAAGCGCTGGTGCGCCTGGCGCAGGGCCACTCCGTGCTGCGGGTGGCGCTGGAGCTGGGCTACGGTAGCCACAGCGCCTTCAGCGCCATGTTTCGTCGGGTGATGGGCGTCGCCCCCAGCGACTATTTTCGTCCCCCGGCCTGATCGGCGGCGCCGAGCGCATTGCACAGCGCCTGCAGCGAGGCGCGCGCCACGTCATTATCGATACCCACGCCCCAGTAGCTTTCTCCTTGCGGAAAAACGCAGCGGATATAGGCCACCGACCGGCTGTCGCTGCGCGCGCCGAGGGTATGCTCATGATAGTCCTTGATCATAAACGGCTGCCGAAACAGCGCGCTGAGCCCGCTGGCTGCGGCGGAGAGCAGGCCGTTGCCCTGGCCCTGCAGGCGTCGGGTTTCGCCGTGGTGACGCAGCGTTGCCTGCAGGGAAAGCTGGCCATCCTGCTGGCTGGCGCTCTGATAATCGAGCAGCGTCAGCGCCGGCTGCGCCTGCAGCCCGTAGCGCGTGCGGAACAGCTGCCACAGCGCATGGTGGGTCATCTCTTTGCCGTCGCTATCGGTGGCCTGCTGAACGTGCTGGCTGAAGTCCTGCTGCAGCCCGCGGGGCAGTTTCAGACCATGATTTTGTTCGATAAGCCAGGCGCTGCCGCTCTTCCCCGACTGGCTGTTGACGCGGATCACCGCCTCATAGCTGCAGCCTATATCCTGCGGGTCAATGGGCAGGTAGGGCATCTGCCACGGATCGCCAGGCTGACGGGCATCAAACCCTTTTTTGATCGCATCCTGATGGGAGCCGGAGAAGGCGGTGTAAGCCAGACTTCCCGCCCACGGGTGGCGCGGGTGAACGGGGATCTGGTTGCAGTTTTCCACCACCTCCACCACCCGGTTCATCTGCTCGAAGCGAAGCTCAGGGTCGATGCCCTGGCTGTAGAGGTTCATCGCCAAAGTCACCAGACAGACGTTGCCGGTGCGTTCGCCGTTGCCAAACAGGCAGCCTTCTACTCGATCGGCGCCGGCCATCACCGCCAGCTCGGCGCTGGCGACGCCGGTGCCGCGATCGTTATGCGGGTGCACGCTGATGCAGACCTCGCCGCGGCGGGAGAAGTGGCGGCAAAAATACTCGATCTGATCGGCATAGACGTTGGGGGTGTTGACTTCCACCGTCGCCGGCAGATTGACGATCATCGGTCGCTCGGCGCAGGGCTGCCAGACATCCGCCACCGCTTCGCAAATCTCAAGCGCAAACTCGGGCTCGGTGAAGCAGAAGGTTTCAGGCGAATATTCATATTGCCAGCGGGTCTCCGGCTGCTGTTCGCACTGCTGACGGATAAGCCGGGTGGCGCGGGTCGCGAGGGCGATCACCTCGGCCTTGTCCATGCCGAAAACCAGCTCGCGGAACAGCGGCGCGGTGGCATTGTAGAGGTGGACGGTAGCCCGGTGGGCGCCGCGCAGCGCCTCAAAGGTGCGCAGGATCAGCGGGTCTCGCGCCTGGGTCAGCACCTGGATGGTGACATCCTCCGGGATGCGCTGTTCGTCAATCAGCTGGCGGACAAAGTTGAAATCGGTTTGTGAGGCGGAAGGGAAGGCGACTTCAATCTCTTTAAAGCCGCACTCCAGCAGCAGATCCCAGAACTGCAGTTTGCGGGCGCTGTCCATGGGCTCCGCCAGCGCCTGGTTGCCGTCGCGCAGGTCAGTCGAGAGCCAGCGCGGGGCGTGGCTGATTTGCCGGTCTGGCCAGCGGCGGTCAGGCAGGGCGATCGGCGGATAGGGACGGTACTTTTCAGCAGGATGGCTCAGCATAGTGTTCTCCTTAATGGTCAGCCTTTATCCTGCCCGAGCGCAGGGTGACGGGCTTTCGCAAACGAGACAGAAACTAGCGAGAACTGGACAACCTGACGCCGTAAAAAAGGGACCCGGAGGTCCCTTTATGTGAGGCTTAGTGCGCGCCGCCGCCGCCGCCGCCGGCGCTGAACGGTGGTCTGGCGAACCACACCAGCCCCAACAGCAGGATGAAAATAGCCGCAGAAATCCAGAAGATTTCGTTGGCGGAGATAATCAGCCCCTGGTTGGTTATCTGCTGCGCTATCCAGCCGGACGCCTGCTGCTGCGTCATTCCCATGCCCTGCAGCTGATCGTATATCTGCTGCGCGTTGGGGTTAAAGGGAGTCACCGATTCGGTGAGCTGCGCATGATGCAGCGCCTCGCGGTTGGTCCACAGGGTGGTGGTGATCGAGGTCCCGATGGAGCCGGCAAGGGTACGGGTGAAGTTCGACAGGCTCGACGCCGCCGCCAGCCGCTCCGGCGGCAGGCCAGAGAGGGTGATGGTGGTCAACGGCATGAAGAAGCAGGCCACCGCGAAGCCCTGGATAAACTGTGGCCACGCCGAGGCGCCAAAGTCCATCCCCGGTTCGAAGGTCCAGGCGCGCCAGTAGAAGCAGACCGCGTACATAATAAAGCTGAAGGTGACCAGCCGCCGCATGTCGAGCTTATGCGCGAAGCGGCCGATAATCGGCGACAGAATGACCGGGATCACCCCCACCGGCGCCGACGCCAGGCCGGCCCAGGTCGCGGTGTAGCCGTAGACCTCCTGCAACAGCTGCGGCAGCAGCACGATGGCGCCGAAGTAGAGCATATAGGCCAGACTGATACAGAGGCAGCCGATGGTGAAGTTGCGCGACTTAAATAGCGACAGATCGACAATCGGGTTATCGTCGGTTAGCTCCCAGACGATCAGGAAGCTTATCGCCACCACCGCCACGATGGTCAGAATGATAATCTCATTGGAGGAGAACCAGTCCAGCTCTTTACCCCGGTCCAGCATCACCTGCAGGCTACCGATACCAATGATCAGCAGCGCCAGACCGACGCCGTCGATCCGCCGCTGTTCGGTTTTGGTTTCCCGGTTGCGCAGGGTCTGCAGGGTCATCAGCACCACCGCCACGCCAATGGGCACGTTGATAAAGAAGATCCAGCCCCAGTGATAATTATCGCTGATATAGCCGCCGAGGATCGGACCGCAGATGGGCGCGACAATCACCGTCATCGACCACAGCGCCAGAGCGATAGAGCGCTTCGCCGGGGGATAGTTGCTGAGCAGCAGACTTTGCGACAGCGGGATAAGCGGCCCGGCGACGATCCCCTGAATGACGCGGAAGAAAATCAGCATCGTCAGGCTGTTGGAGACGCCGCAGGCCCAGGAGGCAATGGCGAAGGCGGTGGTTGACCACAGGAACAGCTTCACCTCGCCGACGCGCTTGGCCAGCCAGCCGGTGATCGGGATGGAGATGGCGTTAGCGACCCCGAACGAGGTGATGACCCAGGTCCCCTGGCTCAGCGACGAGCCAAGGTTGCCGGCAATGGTCGGGATCGCCACGTTGGCGATAGTGGAATCCAGCACCTGCATGAACGTCGCGAGCGACAGCGCAATGGTCATAATGACCAGTTGCGCGCCTTCCAGCGGTTTTTGCTGTTGCATTACACTCACCCCGAATTATCCGGCGTTGGCCTGAATGATCTCGTCTATCAGCTTATTAACCGGATCGAGAGCGATTTCGCGGGCATTGCTCTCGTAAACCGGGGAGCTCCGCACCTGGCTGGCCAGCATTTCACCATCGCGATCGGTGGTGTTGACTTCCACCAGCGTCGAGAGGCCGATACGCAGCGGGTGTTCCGCTAGTTGTTTTTCATCCAGCTCGATACGAACCGGCAGGCGTTGTACCACTTTGATCCAGTTGCCGGTGGCATTCTGCGCCGGCAGCAGGGAGAAGGCGCTGCCGGTGCCCATATCCAGACCGACCACTTTACCGGTGTATTTCACGTCATCGCCATAGATATCGCTGATCACGGTGGCCGGCTGGCCGATACGCATATGCGCCAGCTGAGTCTCTTTAAAGTTAGCATCGATCCACAGGTTGGTCGCCGGGACCACCGCCATCAGCGGCGTGGTGGTGCCAATCTGCGCGCCAGGCTGTACCGAGCGACGGGAAACGTAGCCGCTAATCGGGCTGACGATCTGCGTACGCTGCAGGGCCAGCCAGGCGTTACGCACTTCAGTGGCCGCCTGGAGCACCGCCGGCTGCTGTTCCAGCCTGGTGCCCAGCACGATCGCCTGGTTGGCGTTGTACTGCTGGATTGCCACGTCGAGTTCGGCCTGTGCGCTGGCGACGGTATCGCGGGCGTGCTGCAGCTCTTCGCGGCCAATGAGGTTCGCGGCGCCCAGCGGGATGCGGCGGTTCAGGTCAGCCTGCGCCTGGGCGAGGGCGGTTTTTTTGACGTCGATATTTGCCTGCAGCTGCTTGCTGTTGATCATCTGCTGGCGGGTCTGACGCACGCTGGCGGCCAGTTGGGTCTTAGCCTTTTCAAACGCCTGTTGGGCATCGGTCCGATCGAGCGTGACCAGCGGATCGCCTTTCTGCACGTAGTCCGTGTTGTCAGCCCAGACTTTGGTCACGCTGCCCGCGACCTGAGCCATAATTTGTACCTGATTCCCTGCCACGTAGGCATCGTCGGTCTCTTCGTAGTGACGCAGTACCAGAAACCAGTAAATCCCATATGCCACGGCAATAATAATGAAGAGCAATGTCAGCAACAGAAGGGCGCCTTTACGCTTTCCTTTTTTGCTGCCTGGTTGCTGCGGGGTTTGGCTCTCCGCATTTGCACTCATGTTATTCTCCACGATCTTATTATTTCACATCGGCTGAGCCGACCTGTTTATCAGAAAGGCCAGCAGAGATCTGCTGGCCTGGCTGTTTTCCTTGCAACGTAAAAATGGGCTGAGCGACGCCGCCCTTAGCGTAGAGAGTCCGCTAGCACGCCTTCTTCTTCCATCTGATCAAGGCGGCTCAGGAGTTTGCGGGTGATGTGTTCGAGCTGATCTTTTTCGCTGGTGCTAAGTGAAGACCACAGCTGATGCAGGCAGTTATGCTGCGGCGGCAGGACTTCACGCAAAAACTGATGGCCCTTTTCGGTCAGTTGCAGATGCAAACAGCGACGATCGTTATCGCTCTCGCGGCGCTCAATCCAGCCGCGTTTTTCCAGTTCATCAGCGATACGGGTGGCGTTGGTACGTGACGAGCCCAGCGCACAGCTCAGCTCGGACGGCTGGATGCTGTGGTTTTCCTGTGACTCCAGCGTAATCAGCGCCATAAATAATGTCTCGTTAATTCCCTGCGCTTTGAGCATTTTATTGCGATTTTCCAGCAGCTTACCTTGCATATGCATGCAAAGACGAGTTAACAGGATCTCCTGAAACGGGAAATCTTCATGGCGGCTGGCGCGGAACTTGAGCATTTGCTCAATGGGAGTAAACGAACTATCCATTTGGGTATGACCTCATTAATTACAGCCGATATAATAACTATTGTGACAAATAAATCAAATGAATTATTGACCAAAATTGATACGTAAAGCTTAGAGCCCGTTGGTGATTTTCCATGCCAGACCATAGGCAAACGCCGACAGCAGGGTCGGGACAATGATGCTGCGGGTTTTCCAGAAGGCGGCGCCCAGCACCAGGAAGCCGGTCAGCGTCGGCGCCAGGCGATGGGCATCGGCGAGGATCTCCGGCACGCTGGAGACCACCAGCAGCGCGCAAATCGAGGCGATGCCAATAGTATCCAGCAGCACGCTGACCGGGCCGCGGCGGGCAGGACGAGCGTGGCCGGCGCGCAAACGCAGAGGAAGATAGCGAAAGAGATAGTTGACGCCGCCGACTATCACCCCGAGCAGAAGGACTTCACTGTTCATCCGGCATCCCCTTGAGCATGGCCTGAAGCAGCGCCGTCAGACACCCGCAGACAATTCCGGCGAGGATCGCCGCCGGAATGGAAAATAACAGAATGCCGCCCAGCGCGCCCGCCAGCGCCGCCGTGACGCAGAGTGACTGCTGACGCTGGAAAGAGGCCAGCAGGAAGCTCATAAACAGCGCCGGCAGCATAAAGCCGAGGGCGGCTTCCACCGCCGGATAATCCACCAGCAGGCCGTTGCCGGACCAGGCGCCGGCCAGCGTGCCGCACACCCACGATGCCCACGAGGTAAAAGCGAGACCGAGCATCCAGTTTTCGCTCCAGCGGCGGTTATCGCGAACCAGCCTGGCGGTAGCGGCGGCGAAAACCTCATCGGTCAGGCCGAAGGCCCAGAGGGCGGTTTTCTTTTTATCCAGCGCTGAGCGAATGCGGCTGCGCAATGAGGGGCCATACAGCACGTGGCGGACATCCATCGCCATCACCGTCAGGGCGGCGACCCACAGCGAACTGCCGGCGGCCAACATGGCGGTGATCACAAACTGGCTGGCGCCGGCGTAAATAATGCAGGAGAAGAACAGGCTTTCCAGCGGGGTGAAGCCCAGCCGGGTGGCATTGAGTCCGAAGGCGAATGCCACCGGAAGGTAGCTGATGACGATGGGGAGACTGTCTTTGACGCCTTCGCCGACGGTGGCGACGCGTTCAGGTAAGGCACAGGTTAAGGGCGCGGGGTTTTCCATATGAATAACTTATCGCTGGATCCATGTGAAGGTGGCAATTTGACCGATGTCTCCACCTTAACAGAGCGCGATGCGCCTTAACACTATGGAAATTCCTGGAATCGCTTTTCTATGACCTGGCCACGAGAAAGGGGCAAGGGGGCCGGATAAGGCGCTGGGCCTTATCCGTGAGCGGTTTTACTGCTGCGCGGCGAGGGCGGTTTTCACCCAGCTGTCGAACAGCGGCTGGTGGGCTTTGATCCAGCCATCAACGTGGCCGTTAATGTCGGCTTCGGAAGCATGGCCTTCATGCATCATCGCATTCTCGGCGTTGATGTCGGCGATCGGCAGCTTCATGACGCTAAACAGAGTGGCGGCGGCCGGATTTTTCTCCGCCCAGGCTTTGTTAGCGACGATGTGCATGGTGTTCACCGGGAAGCCATAGTTGGCGCCGTTGGCCAGTTTGGTGTCGATGTTTTTCTGCTCGCCCGGCAGGGAGGAGAACGGCACCTGCAGCCAGACGACGTCCTTGCCAGGCTTCAGCACGTCGCTAACCCAGTACGGCGTCCAGGTGTAGTAGAGCACCGGTTTACCCTCTTTATACCGGGCAATGGTGTCGGCCATCATCGCCGCGTAGTTGCCCTGGTTATGGGTGACGGTTTTGCTCAGGCCATAGGCGTCAATCTGATGGTTAATCACTGCTTCGCAGCCCCATCCTGGGGTACAGCCGGTGAGATCCGCTTTACCGTCGTTGTTGGTATCAAACAGTTTGGCGATCTGCGGATCTTTGAGCTGATCGATGGAGGTGATGTGGTACTGCTCAGCGGTTTTTTTGTCGATTAAATAGCCCTGGGCGGCGCCTGAGACGTACACTCCTTTGCGATAGAATTTGTTATCACCGCCCGCCGCGGCGTACATGTCATCGTGCAGCGGTTGCCAGTTGGTGGCGATAAAGGTGGTATCTCCGGCGGCAATCGACGTATAGGCAACGTTATAGTCCACTTCGCTGGGTTTCTCGACGGTGTAGCCCAGCTTCTCCAGCGCGCGACTGACCAGCAGGGTCTGGAAGCTCTCTTCGGAGATAGTGCTCTGAGCGGGCTTCACCGTAATCCCTTTACCCGGCAGGTCGGCGGCGAAGGCGCTGGTGGCGAGCAGGGTGGCAAAGGCGGCGGTGGCCAACATCGTACTATGTCGCATGGTGGTTCCTCTTATTGTTTAACGGGAAGGGCCGCTCCCGGGGAGAGCGGCGCTGTTATCGACTTATCGACAGAAAGGGCGAGTGATAAGCCCCAGCGGGCCGGTGGTGTACCAGCGGCGGTTGCCGCGACTGCGGGCGTCGCGACCGACGGCCTGGGTGAGGCGGTCAAGAATAATCGCCAGGATCACGATCCCCACCCCGCCGACGGTCGCCAGGCCCATATCCAGGCGACCGATACCGCGCAGCACCATCTGGCCGAGGCCGCCGACGGCGATCATCGAGGCGATCACTACCATCGACAGGGCCAGCATCAGGGTCTGGTTAACCCCGGCCATAATGGTGGGCATGGCCAGCGGCAGCTGCACCTTAAACAGCAGCTGGCGCGGGCTGGCGCCAAATGAGCGCGACGCTTCGATCAGATCCGCAGGCACCTGGTTTATCCCGAGGATGGTCAGACGGACGATCGGCGGCAGGGCGAAGATAATCGTCACCACCACGCCCGGTACGTTGCCGATGCCGAACAGCATCACGATCGGCACCAGATAGACGAACGCCGGCGTGGTCTGCATGGCATCCAACAGCGGGCGGATGATTTTCGCCGCCCGCGGGCTGCGCGCTAGCCAGATCCCCAGCGGCAAGCCGATAACCATGCAGAACAGCAGGGCGGTGAGGACCAGCGCCAGAGTGACCATGGCTTGCGACCACGCGCCGATGGCGCCGATGGCAATCAGCGATACCAGAGTGGCGACCCCCATGCCGAGGCTGGAGATCTGCCAGGCGATTAGCGCGAAGACGATAATCGCCACCGGCGCCGGCATCCCCAACAGCAGCTGCTGGAAGGCGCTGAGGATGTAGTCGATCGGCACGCGGATCCCCTGGAACAGCGGACGGAAGTGCAGCACGATCCAGTCGATGGCGTGGGTCACCCAGCTGTCGAGCGGGATCAGGGTCTTATGGAACGGATCCATGATATTGAACTGTTCCGGCTGCGGCGCCGGGGCGCTGTGCAGCCAGTCGGCGCCGCCGCCATTAGCCGGCGCGGCAGTAGAGGCGCCACCCCAGGCGTCGGCAGCCTGCGCGGCGCTGTCGGTTGACGGGGCGCTGCCCCATGGATTGGTCTGATCAGCCATGATTCACCCCCTCGCGATCTAAAGCCTGGAGCAACATCCGTTTGGAAATGATGCCAATATATTGTTGTTCTTCATCCACTACCGGCACGGCGCACGGAGCGTGGCCGACGTGGGAGAGCAGATCGCTGAGCGGGGTTTGCGCTTCCACCGCCAGCGGGGCGTCAATCAGCGCCGCCTCGATCCCCTGCCCGGCGCTGAGGGCTGTTTTCAGAGAATCAATCGAGACAATCCCGACAAAGCGATTACCGCGCTCTATGACATAGCCATATTCCCGGTCTTCATCCTGTAATAATTTCAGCGCCGAACGGGGGCCAAAACCAGGCGTTTTACGAATCAGGCCAACCGGGCTGCGGCGGGCAATATCTTTCGCGCTGAATACCTGGCTAATATCCACGCCGCGGAAGAAGGTGCGCACATAATCATTGGCCGGATTATTTAATATTTCATCCGGAGTGCCGACCTGGACCACTTCGCCATTTTGCATAATGGCGATACGATCGCCAATTCGCATGGCTTCATCAAGGTCATGGGAAATAAAGACGATAGTGCGTTGATGCTTCGCCTGTAATTTGATGAGCTCATCCTGCATTTCGGTACGAATGAGCGGATCGAGCGCAGAGAAGGCTTCATCCATTAACAGAATATCGGGATTAATCGCCAGGGCGCGAGCTAAACCGACGCGCTGGCGCATGCCGCCGGAGAGTTCATCCGGCCAGGCGTGGGCATAATTCTCCAGCCCCACCTGACGCAGCGCCTCCCGGGCTTTTTGCTCTCGTTCGGCGGCGGGAACGCCGGCAAGCGCCATGCCAAACGCCGTGTTATCGAGCACGCTCATGTGCGGCATCAGCGCAAAGGACTGAAAAACCATCGCAATTTTCTTGCGACGCACCTCGCGCAGCTCGGCATCCGACATTTTGGCGATATCGACCCCGTCAATCAGCACCTGGCCGCGGGTGGGTTCAATCAGGCGATTGAGAAGGCGAACCATGGTGGATTTCCCCGAGCCGGAGAGCCCCATGATGACGAATATCTCGCCTTCTTCAATGGCCAGACTGGCGTCTTTGACGCCAAGCGACAGCCCCGTTTTTTCCAGTATTTGCGCTTTGTTGAGTCCTTTCTCAATATATTTGAAAGCACGGTGTGGATGCTCGCCAAATATCTTATAAAGATTTTTTATTTCTAATTTAATTGCCATGCAATAGAGAAGTTCCTGTTATTTGTTTATTGCGATATGATACCCGATGGTGATTATGATCTTTTTACACCCTAACATACTCAGATTCTGTGACAACCCTCAATGGCAAACTCTCGGCAAAATCAGATGGGGGCAACTGTGGCTAAGCCCCCGTGATATAAGGGCTGGGCGGTAATTTGTTGTTGGTAATATTTTTTGATTATCTTTGGATAATTCGACTGAAATGGACCGGTTTTCTGCTAAATATGACGAAGTGATGACGGTTAGGTCATGGAGAGAATATTTGGTGGATTAAACGCTATTTTGTGAAATTAATCACCAGGAATCCGCCTGCGATATTCCTGGTGAAAGTACGGTTAAAAGTCCCAATCGTCGTCGGCGGTCTCTTCCATTTTTCCTATCACGTAGGAGGAGCCGGAACCGGAGAAAAAGTCATGGTTTTCGTCGGCGTTGGGCGACAGCGCTGCGAGGATTGCCGGATTGACCGCCGCCATCTCTGCCGGGAACAGCGCCTCGTAGCCGAGGTTCATCAGCGCTTTGTTGGCGTTGTAGCACAGGAAAGCGCTGACGTCGTCGAACCAGCCGCTCTCGCCGTACAACTCCCGGCTATAGGCCAGTTCGTTGTCGTAAAGATCCATCAGCAGATCGAGGGCGAAATTTTTCAATTCTTCGCGCTTGCCGGGGCTGACGATCTCCAGTCCTTTCTGGTACTTGTAGCCGATGTAATAGCCATGCACCGCTTCATCGCGAATGATCAGGCGGATCAGATCCGCAGTGTTGGTCAGCTTTCCCCGGCTGGAGAAGTACATCGGCAGCCAGAAGCCGGAGTAGAAGAGAAAGGATTCGAGGAACACGCTGGCGATTTTTTTCTTCAGCGGCTCGTCGGCCTGATAGTAACCCAGCATCAGCTGCGCCTTGCGCTGCAGAGGATCGCAGCTTTCGCTCCAGGCGAAGGCTGCATCCACTTCCTTGCTGTGGCACAGCGTGGAAAAGATGGAGCTGTAAGAGCGGGCATGAACCGCCTCCATAAAGCTGATGTTCGACAGCACCGCCTCCTCATGCGGGGTTAAGGCGTCCGCCATTAGCGCCGGGGCGCCGACGGTGTTCTGAATGGTGTCAAGCAGGGTCAATCCGGTAAAGACGCGAATGGTCAACTGCTGCTCCGCCGCGCTGAGGGTTTGCCAGGCGGGAATGTCATTCGACAGCGGCACTTTCTCCGGCAGCCAGAAGTTGCTGGTGAGACGGTTCCAGACCTCAAGATCTTTATCGTCATCAATGCGGTTCCAGTTGATTGCGCTGACGCGCGTTAAATGGGTCATCCTGTTCTCCTTACAGCGCGCAGGACACGCAGCCTTCAATTTCAGTGCCTTCCAGCGCCAGCTGGCGCAGACGGATGTAGTAGAGCGTCTTGATGCCTTTCTTCCAGGCGTAAATTTGCGCCTTGTTGATATCGCGGGTGGTGGCGGTATCGGGGAAGAACAGGGTCAGCGACAGCCCCTGGTCGACGTGGCGCGTCGCCTCGGCGTAAGTGTCAATGATCTTCTCCGGCCCTATCTCATACGCATCCTGGTAGAGGGCCAGATTGTCGTTATTCATAAATGGCGCGGGGTAGTACACCCGCCCGGTTTTCCCCTCTTTGCGGATCTCAATCTTCGAGACGATCGGGTGAATGCTGGAGGTGGCATGGTTGATGTACGAGATCGAGCCGGTGGGCGGCACCGCCTGCAGATAGCGATTGTAGATGCCATAGCGCATGACATCGTCGCGCAGCTGGCGCCAGCTTTCCCGGTCGGGCAGAGAGATGCCGGCGCGGGCGAACAGCGCGCGCACCCGTTCGGTTTTCGGCTGCCACTCCTCCTGCAGATATTTGTCGAAGTACGCCCCGCTGGCGTAGCGCGACTGCTCGAAGCCGGCGAAGCGCTGGCCGCGCTCGCGGGCCAACTGCATCGAGGTGTGCAGCGCGTGCCAGGTCACGGTGTAGAAGTAGATATTGGTGAAGTCCAGCCCTTCCGGGCTGCCGTAGGCAATGCCTTCCCGCGCCAGGTAACCGTGCAGATTCATCTGCCCCAGGCCGATGGCGTGGGAGGCCGCGTTGCCGGCCGCCACCGAGGGAACCGACTGAATGTCGCTCATGTCGGACACGGCGGTCAGGGCGCGCACCGCGGTGGCGATTGTGCGGCCGAAATCCGGCGAGTCCATGGTATGGGCGATGTTCAGCGAGCCGAGGTTGCAGGAGATATCTTCCCCGATATGCGCATAGCTGAGGTCTTCATTATAGGCGGACGGCGTACTGACCTGCAGGATCTCCGAACACAGATTGCTCATGGTGACCCGCCCGGCCACCGGACTGGCGCGGTTCACGGTGTCTTCAAACATGATGTACGGGTAGCCGGATTCAAACTGGATCTCCGCCAGGCGCTGGAACAGGTCGCGGGCGCGGATCCAGCGCTTGCGGACCCGCTCGTCGGCCACCAGCTGCGGATAGAGGTCGCCGATGGCGCAATCGGCGAAAGGTTTACCGTACAGCCGTTCGACGTCATAAGGCGAGAACAGGGCCATCTGCGCATCTTCTTTCGCCAGCTGGAAGGTGATATCAGGGATCACCACCCCCAGCGACAAGGTTTTGATGCGGATTTTCTCATCGGCATTTTCACGCCGGGTATCAAGAAAGCGTAAAATATCGGGATGGTGAACATGCAGCCAGACCGCACCCGCCCCCTGGCGGGCGCCGAGCTGATTGGCATAGGAGAAGGCGTCCTCCAGCATCTTCATCACCGGCACTACCCCAGAAGACTGGTTTTCGATGCGCTTGATCGGCGCCCCGGCCTCGCGCAGGTTGGAGAGTAAAAAGGCCACCCCGCCGCCGCGCTTCGACAGCTGTAGCGCCGAGTTCACCGCCCGGCCGATGGACTCCATATTATCCTCAATACGCAGCAGGAAGCAGGAGATCAGCTCCCCGCGCTGCTGTTTGCCAGCGTTAAGGAAGGTCGGTGTGGCGGGCTGAAAGCGGCCGCTGAGTATCTCCTCCGTCAGCTGCCGCGCCTGCTGTTCATCGCCCCGGGCCAGCGTCAGGGCCACCATCACGCTGCGTTCAGCGAAATCCTCGAGGTAGTGCTTGCCGTCAAAGGTCTTCAGCGCATAGCTGGTATAGAACTTCCAGGCGCCGAGGAAGGTCTGAAAGCGAAACGGAGCGCGCCGGGCATGGGCGAACAACGCCAGCACAAACCCGCGGTCATAGCCGGCCAGCACCTGCGGATCGTAATAGCCCTCGCTGACGAGCCAGCTGAGCTTATCCTCCGGGCTGGGGAAGGTGAGGGCGTTGGGCTGAACCTGGGTCGCCATAAAGGCCTCAACCGCCTGGCGATCTTTCTCAAACGGGATGCGGCCCTCGCTGTCGTACAAATTCAGCATCGCGTTGAGGGCGTGAAAATCCACGGCGGCGGTTATACGTTCTGCGGTTGTCGTTGCCAAAATTCGCTGACTCCTTTACGCACGGTGTTGATATCGTCGGGGGTTCCCATCAGCTCGAAGCGGTAGAGATAGGGCACGGCGCATTTTTGCGCGATGACATCTCCGGCACGCCCCCAGCCGTCGCCAAAGTTGCGATTGCCGGCGGCAATCACTCCGCGGATCAGCTGGCGGTTATGCACGTCGTTTAAAAAGCGGATCGCCTGACGCGGTACCGCGCCGGCGGTGCCGCCGCCGCCATAGCTGGGAACGATGAGAATATAGGGCTCGTCTACCCGCAGATGTTCACGCTCGTTCAGCGGGATGCGCACCGCCGGCAGCCCCAGGCGCTGCACAAAGCGATGGGTATTCTCCGAACGGCTGGAGAAGTAGACGATGAGGCTCATGCGCTGGCCGCCGTAAAGGAGGGGCGCAGGCGATTGATCATATCCGGGCGGAAGCCGCTCCAGCGCAGCTCACCGGCGATCACCACCGGCAGCTGGCGAAATCCCTGCTCGCGCAGGGTGTCGGCGGCATCCGGCTGCTGGTCGACGTTGACCATTTCAAAGGCCAGTCCCCGGCTCTCCATGGCTCGCCGGGTGGCATGGCACTGCACGCAGTCATTTCGAGTGTAAATAATAATGCGCATGATTCGTATTTCCATTTAAGATAACAGCACGGCGCTAAACATAGCGTCGAACGTAGTGGGCCATTCGATAAGGAAATACTAGATGTAGTTATTTAAAACTTCAACCACTCAATATATAGCGTTTTTGGTAAGCGAGTCCCCCGCCGGGATAGATCGGCGGAGGAGGGGGGAGGCTGTGCGGAACTACAGGCGCATGGCCACGGCGAGGCGGTTAAAGGCGTTCATCAGACTGACGGCGAAGGTCAGATCGCTTATCTGACGCGGGGTAAAATGTTCGCGCAGCGGCTGGTAAACCTCATCTTCCGCATGGCTGGTGGCAATGTCGGTGACCGACTCGGCCCAAGCCAGCGCCGCGCGTTCGGCCGGAGTAAAGTGGGCGCTTACCCGCCAGCCCGCAAGGGCATCCAGTTTGCTTTGCGCCATGCCGCCTTTGCGCAGCGCCTGGCTATGTTTCTCAAGACAGAAGGCGCAGCCGTTGATCTGCGAGACGCGTAAATAAACCAGCTCTACCAGGGCGTTGCCCAGCTCGCTTTTCTCCAGCGCGATGCTGGCCTGTACCAGCCCTTTATAGACTTCCGGGCTCAGTTCACTGAATGGCTGACGTAATTGGTTCATGGTGTTCTCCTCTCTAAGACGGCAGCCAAAATACCACTATAATGGTCTGCAAAAGATAGCCATATTGTGACGAAAAAAGCAGACCATAATGGAAGCGATTAACCTCCCGCTTTATCAGCGTATCGCCCGCCAGTTGAAATCGGCGATTGAACGTGGCGAACTGACCCCGGGCAGCCGTTTGCCCGCCAGCCGGGTGTACGCTCAGGAGCAGGGCGTCTCCCGGGCGACCATCGAAAACGCCTGGGGAGAGCTGGTCGCCCAGGGATGGCTCGAGCGGCGTGGGCAGGCGGGGACCTTTGTCAGCGAGCGGCTCAGCCCGCGCCAGCTGGCGCCGGTACCGCCAGTGCAACCGGCCGCGCCGACGGAGCCGCTGCCGTTTCAGATGGGGCTGCCGGCGCTGGATCTCTTTCCGCGCGGGCAGTGGGCGCGGGTGATGGGGCGTCGGCTGCGGACGCAGTCGCGGTTCGATCTTGCACCCGGCGATCCCGGCGGCGATCCGCTTCTGCGCCAGGCTATCGTCGATTATCTACGCCTGTCGCGCAGTATCGACTGTCAGCCGGATCAGGTGTTGATCACCGGCAGCTATGCCGCCTCCATGAACCTTATCCTGCGTACCCTGGCGCAGCCGGGACAGCATATGTGGATGGAAGATCCGGGGTATCCCTTTATCCGGCCGGTCGTCGAGGCTGGGCAGCTGGCGGTGGATGCGATTCCGGTGGACGACGAAGGGATGGACGTCGGCTGGGGCCAGCGTCATCACCCGCAGGCGCGATTTGCCCTGCTCACACCAGCCCATCAGAGTCCGCTGGGGGTCGCGCTGTCGCTTCCCCGACGCCGCCAGCTGCTGGCGTGGGCCGCGGAGCGCGACGCGTGGATCATTGAGGACGATTACGATAGCGAGTTTCGCTATCACGGCAAACCGCTGCCGCCGCTGAAAAGCCTTGATGCGCCGCAGAGGGTCATCTACGCGGGCACCTTCAGTAAGTCGATGTTCCCGGCGCTGCGCACCGCCTGGCTGGTGGTGCCGACCCCGCTGGTGGCGCGTTTTCACCAGACCGCGGAGCGCCAGTCCTGCACCGTTCCCACCCTGTGGCAGCAGACGCTGGCGGATTTTATCCAGCAGGGACATTTTTGGCGTCATTTGAAGAAAATGCGTGCCAGCTATAGCCAGCGTAGACAGTGGCTGGAGTCGGCTCTGCAGGCGCAGGGCTTTCAGGTCACGCCGCAGCTGGGGGGAATTCAACTGGTTATGTCGGTCAGCGGCGACGATCGGCTGCTCGCGCGGCGGGCGGTTGTGGCCGGGCTGGCGGTGCAGGCGCTGAGCGACTGGCGGATTCGCCACGCGGGCGAGGGGGGATTATTGATGAGTTTTACCAATATACGTTCGCCGGCGATGGCTGACGGACTTGCCCGACGGCTGAGAGAGGCGATCGCGATTTGATGGCGCTTAAGTAGGGGAAGCAGAAAAACCCCTGCGGCCAGAGGCGCGCAGGGGCTGACGCGTATTTGTTATCTTCATTGCCTTCCGTAAAACTCGCGGGCTACCGCGCGCCAATCGCGCGGCGGCAGCCGACGCTTAAGCTATTATCGACGTAAATTGAGCAATACGCCAATAAATACCCCGACGGCGGCGGCGGCGCCCACACTGTGCCACGGTTTATTGCGCACGTAGGTATCGGCACAGCCCAGCGCATCGCACGCTGCCTGGCGCGCATCCAGCGCCGCCTGCTGCACCCGGTTGTGGCCATTAAGGCGGGCACGAGTCTCTTTTAACAGCGACTGCGCTTTGACACGCGCCGCTTCCGCTTCCTCTTTGGCGTCACTGCCCCATGATTTCAGCACCTCTTCCAGCGTATCCGCTAATTGGCTGACATCGTTATGAATATCTTCGGCGTTCTCGTCAAAATTGTTGCGGTTCACATGGTTAGCCATCGTTATCTCCCTTAATTCCATCGAGTGAGTAAGTGTAGGACAAGATTTTGAATTATGCTTACTGTTGTGGTTTCTGGAATTTTCCGAAAGCACTGTCCTTAATGAATAAGGTAAGGTCAATGTGCGGTAAAAGATAACGAGGAATCAGTATGTATTTAAGACCCGATGAGGTGGCGCGTGTTCTTGAAAAAGCCGGCTTCACCATGGATGTTGTGACGCAAAAAGCGTACGGCTATCGCCGCGGCGATAATTATGTTTATGTGAACCGCGAAGCGCGCATGGGGCGAACAGCGTTAGTTATTCATCCGGCGTTAAAAGAGCGCAGCAATATGCTGGCCGAACCGGCTTCAGATATCAAAACCTGTGATCATTATGAACAGTTTCCGCTGTATTTAGCCGGGGATGCGCAACAACATTATGGTATTCCGCATGGATTTAGCTCACGCATGGCGCTTGAGCGTTTTCTGAATGGGCTATTTGGCGAAGCCCAGCCGGCAATGTCGACGAATTAATACGGCGATAGGCATTTAAGGATCCAGGCGAGGCGGGCTGGTGGGAAGGGGCGACTGGCAGAGCCAGTCGCTGCTAACGCGTTGGTCAGGCTTTCGCCTGCTGATAGGGCGCCACGCGGAACAGGCGGCGGCAATAGTCGAGGAAGTAACCGTAGGCGGCGCCCATCATCATCGATACCGCCAGGTTCGAGCTCACCGCGGCGACAATCTGGTGCCAGTCAGCACCCACGCTCCACAGAATAGCGACATACACCGGCGACTGAAAGGTGACGTAGGCCAGCACGTCGGCCATATTTTTCATCCACCTGGCCGGGCTGATGCGCCGGGCCTGACGCATGGCGAAATCGCGATAAATCCCATAGGGTACGGCAATAATAATGTTGACCGGGATCGCCACCAGACGCGACGATAACGACTGCTCAAACGTCATACCAGAGAGAAAAATTTCGATCATCATGTTGACGACGGTGCAGTAAACCACCATCGCAAAGGTGTCTGCAACCGCATGCCGCAAGCGGGAGTGCGCAGAGAACATCGGAGTGCTCCTCGAAAATGAAGTCATTAACGCCGAAAAATGCGCGTTGGTATAGCGTTTTTGGGCTGCCTGTTTTGATGTGCGTAGAGTATATCTCTGCATTAAAAGTGGCAACTAGCTATAAATTTTTATTTATCGCCTTTTTGTCGATAAAATACTCTGCGCTGGTTTGTTTTTTGTTCGTTACGCTACTTTTATTCCTGTTTTTGAAAATATCAATATTTATCAATGTGTTACTCTTGATTGCGAAATCGAGACTGGCCGAGGGAACGGCGCCTGATAGCCAACCATGGCGCAACATCACGCGAGTGTGTGATTCCGCTCTCTTTTAGGATTTTTTATGCCGTAAGTCGCGTTTTTATGGTGAAAAATTCTGAATTGCGAATTGTTGTTTTATTCCCATTTTCTGATTAACTATTCACTGTGGCCAAAGGTATGTATCAGTGCGGCCGCGTATGAACAGCAGGTAACCCGCTGACCATAAAGCTAATATTCCTGGCGAGAACGGTGGTTTTTCCCGTCATTCTGCCTTTTTTATTTATTCACTCTCTTTTTTGCCTGTGCTTATGAAAAAGGCTCAGGTATTTGCCAATATAGCTTCAGGGGATAACCGCTAATATCCACCTTATATATTTATCTGGACAACCGAAGGCTGGAAATAAATAAACGTTTCTATTACACTTGCCGCGTTGTATCTTTTAATTTGCTATTTGGAATTTTTTAATTTTATGTCTTCAATGTTACACAAACTGAATAATATCCGTTCACTGCGTGCCCTGTCCCGTGAATTCTCCATTGACGTGCTTGAAGAAATGCTGGAAAAGCTCAGGATCGTCACTGAAGAAAAACGTACGCAACAGCAGCAGGCAGCTCAGCAGCAGGCTGAATATCAGGAGAAAGTGAATACCTGGCTTGAGCTGATGCGCGCCGACGGTATTTCTCCTGACGAGCTGGTGGCCGATATTCAGCCGCCTAAGGCGGGAGGCAAAAAGCGTCAACCGCGCCCGGCGAAATATCGTTATACCGATCATACTGGCGCAGAGAAAACCTGGACCGGACAGGGAAGAATGCCGAAGCCGATTGCCGAGGCTGTCGCCCAGGGTAAATCGCTGGATAGCTTTTTAATTTAACGCCTTCGGGCCAGCGCCAGGCCGGTGGTGAGAGACCCAGCGGCCTGGCCTTACAACTTTAAGCGAGGGGCTTTAGCAGACGCCGAAGTCTCCCTCTTCCTGATACGGCGTGACCTCGTCCGACTTCAGCGAATAGCGCTCTCCCTGCTCCTGTGCGGCCTGAACCACCACCAGTTGCTCCCCTTGCACTTCCACCACTTTCAGTTTTGGTCCGCCCGCTCGGGGTTGTACCTGATCGCCGACAGCAAACATAATTCACTCCTCACTGTTAACACCATGGATAAACCTAAACCATAGCTCAACGCCCGCTCACTGAACACCGGGCGTGCTGTTTTTTGTTAAAACAATTTGGAGTTATATGTATTAACATTGTTAATGTTTTGCTGGCGCCATACCGCTGCTGAGAAAGGGGGACGGCGAGGGTAGGGTTACCACCAATCAGGTCAGGAAAGACACCATGAAGTATATCATTCTGTTGATCATTGTTATTGCTGTACTGTATGTCCATTACCGCGGACGGGTGCGCTATCGTTTCTGGCGGCAGCTCTCCGACCATTCCACATTTACCGCGCCGCTGAATGGATTTATGTATTTATTTTCCCGCGTGCCGAATACGCCTTATCTGCGGCCGGAGATGTTTCCCGAGCTGGCGATATTGCAGCAAAACTGGCAGGTTATTCGCGACGAAGGTCTCCACCTTCAGCAGCTGGAGCAGATTAAAGCGGCCGATAAATATAACGATGCCGGGTTTAACTCATTTTTCAAAACCGGCTGGAAACGCTTTTATCTGAAATGGTATGAGGATGCCCATCCTTCCGCCAGCCAGCTCTGTCCGCAAACTACCGCGCTGCTGCGCGATATCCCGTCGGTGAAAGCGGCTATGTTCGCCACTCTGCCGGACGGTAGCCGTCTGCCGCGCCATCGTGACCCCTACGCCGGCTCGCTACGCTTTCATCTGGGCCTGGCAACGCCGAACGATGACCGCTGCTTTATCGAGGTGGATGGCCAGCGTTACAGCTGGCGCGATGGAGAAGGCGTGCTGTTTGATGAGACCTATATCCACTATGCGGAAAATACCAGTGGTGAGAATCGCCTGATTCTGTTCTGCGATATTGAACGGCCGATGCGCTACCGCTGGGCGCAGAAAGTTAACCACTGGCTGGGACGCCATCTGATGAGCGCCGCTTCGGCGCCCAACGATATCGGCGATCGCACCGGCGGGATTAACCGGGCGTTTCGCTATATTTACCAGATCCGTATTGTTGGTAAGCGGTTGAAAAAATGGAATAAGACGGTCTATTACATCGTCAAATGGCTGCTCTTCGGCGGCATTGCCTGGCTTATCTGGAGCGCGTTTTAACCCCCTGGCGCCGGTTCCACGGCATGGTCGCCAGCAGACGCGCCATGCCGCAAAAGCCGGTTACGCCGGCGAAGGTGAGCCCGGCGCCGACCGCGCCGCTGAGCAGGAAAAAGCCGCCGTTAACGGTATAGCCCAGCAGCACCCCCAGTAAAATCAGGACGCCAGCGGCAATTTGCACCTGGCGCATCAGCGGCAGCGGCTGCGATGAATCTTCCACTACCGGCAACCCCGCGGCTTTCCACGCCTGAATTCCTCCTGCCAGCAGGCAGGTCTGCGCCGGCGCGGCGGCCGCGGCCAGACGAATCGCATTATTCTGCGTCCGGGAACCCGCCTGGCAGTGAAAGATGACCGTCTCTCCGGCCCGGGCATTGAGGGGCGCACCGCTGGTCAGAGTGGCGAGCGGCACCAGCTCGGCATCGGGGATATGTTCGCGCGCATATTCATCCGCATCGCGGATATCAATCAGTCTGGCGCCCTGGGCAATCTGCGCCTGGGCCTCGGCGGGAGTTAAGGTGGCGATGGTCATAGGATCCTCACGGGCAATAGAGCGTTTTCAGCGTATTGATCACCTGCTGTACCGCAGGGTGAGTAATGAAATAGTGGATACGCTGGGCGTCGCGCTCGCTGTCGATCAGCCCCTCGTCACGCATCCGCGCGAGGTGTTGCGAGGTGGCGGAGGGGCTCAGCCCTGTAGCCCGGGCGAGTTCGCCGGCGCTGGCCCTGGGCGCATCGCACAGCATGCACAGGATCAGCAATCGGTGAGGATTGCTCATCGCTTTCATCAGCGCGGCGGCTTCTCCGGCGCGGGCCTGCAGGTCTTCAGGTGTGGTCATTTATTTTAGCTTTGTCTAAATTTAGATAACTCTAAAATAAAAAGGCCGCCAGCGCCAGCACAATTTCTCCACGACTCAGGCCGGAACGGCGAGGCGGGCAATCTGCGCCCGGGCGCTGGCGATCCCGGCGTCGCGACCATGCGGGCGATTGTCCAGCCCTTCGGCATAGATAAATTCCACCTCCTGGATCCCCATCAGCCCCAGTACCGCGCGCAGATAGGGCGTGACGGCATCGGTAGTTTCTCCCTGGTGAATACCGCCGCGGCTGCTGACGACCACCGCCCGGACGCCCTCCACCAGCCCCTGCGGCCAGCTCTCGGTGTAGCGAAAGGTTTCCCGCGCCCGCGCCACGAGGTCGAACCATTTTTTTAGATCGGTCGGGACGTTGAGGTTATACATCGGCGCGCCGATCACCAGCAGGTCGCTGGCCTTTAACTCGGCGATAAGCTGGTCGGAGAGGGCGACCGCCTCGCGGATAGCAGGCTGCGGATCCACTGCCCCGCGCAGGGCAGCGAACAGGGGGCGATCCAGCGTTGGCAGCGCCATGGCGCTGAGATCGTGTTCGGTGAGCCGATCGCCGTGTCCCGCCGCCTGGCGCGCCGCGAGAAATTCGTTAATCAACTGATTGGTCAGGGATGTTTCGCCATTAATGCTGGATTTTAAAACCAGAACGTTAGCCATGATGAGTGCCTCAAATGAAAGATAGAAGCAAAGACTAACACTGTCTTTTTTGTCGCAGGAGTGACATTATTTTTCCCTATTGTATCCCGTAAGGAACCAATCTGTGCGCGACGATCTGAATGCGATCCCGGTATTTGTCACCGTGGTCGAGAGCGGCAACTTTGCCAGCGCGGCGGCGATCCTCCATGTGACGCGTTCGGCGGTGGGAAAAACCATTGCCCGGCTGGAAGCGCGTCTCGGCGTGGCGTTATTCCAGCGTACCACCCGACGGCAACTGCTGACGGAAGAGGGGGAGCAATTCTATCTCCAGTGCCGGGAAGCGCTGGAGCGCATCCGCGAGGCCGAAGAGACGCTGCTGCGCGGCAAAGATGAGGTGCAGGGGCGGCTGCGGGTGTCGCTGCCGGTGCTGTTTGGCCAGCGCTGCGTGGCACCGCTGCTGTTCCGCCTCAGCCAGCGCTATCCGTTACTGAAGCTCGAGCTCCACTACAGCGACCGGCAGGTCAATCTGCTGGAGGAGGGGTTTGATCTTGCGGTGCGTATCGGGAGCCTGGCCGATACCGGGTCGCTGCGGGCCCGGGCGCTGGGAGAGCATGGTATGGTGCTGTGCGCGGCGGCGGAGTACCTGCGCCAGCAGCCAGCGCCGCAGACTATTGCCGGGTTGAACGAGCACCGTACCCTCGGCTATCTGCACAACGGCCAGCTGCAAAAATGGCAACTGTATGACCCGCAGCAGGGCGAAGTGCGCTTCAGTCCGCAGACGTGGCTGATACAGGATGATTTTGCCGCCATCGCGGCGGCAGTGCAGCAGGGGATGGGCATCGCCTGGCTGCCGGACTGGCTGGTGGCGCAGGCGCTTGCCGATGGGACATTGCAGCAGGTGTTGGCGTCCAGCGCTCAGGTGCGTTTCGCCATCCACGCGGTATGGCCGGAGGGGCCGTGGCTGCCGCAAAAAACGCGGGCGGCGATCGATGCCCTGCGGGAAGGGCTGCCTCTTACCGCAACACATGGTTAGCGCAGAGAGAAATAACCGCCATCTATGGCGGCGGAGGTTTTCCGACAGTGTGCAAGCTACCGGCGCGCTTTACGCCATAGCCTCAGCGACGAGGCCGTCCGGCACGGGCGGCGCGGCGGTACAACGTGCTGCGGGCGATACCCAGTATCTGCGCCGCCCGGCTGACGTTGCCGTTGACCCTGGCCAGGGTATCGACAATCAACTGCTCATCATGGGCCTGCAATCCCCCGCGCGGCAACGGCGCAGGCGCGGCGCGATACGCCTCCGGCAGCGCGTCGGGCGTCAGCGTGTCGCCCTCATCGGCGAGAGCCAGCATTACCTTCAGGACGCTCTGCAACTGGCGTACGTTTCCCGGCCACGGCAGCTGGCTGAGGTGAACCAGCAGCGCGTTTGAAAGCGTCACCCGGCGTGAAGCACCGCCCAGGTCGTGCCACAGGGTGGCGATAAAGGTTTCCAGCGCCGGCCACTCGCGCAGCGGAGGCAGCGCCAGGGCGTATTCCCGCAGGCGCCACAGCAGATCTTCACGGAATTCTCCGGCGCTGACCCGCTGGGTCAGGTTGCGGTGGGTGGCGCAGATCAAGGCGAAATTCACCGGCACGCTGCGGCTGGCGCCCAGCGGAGCGACCTCTTTCTCCTGCAGGACGCGCAGGAGGCGGGTCTGCAGCGCCAGCGGCATATCGCCGATCTCATCAAGAAACAGCACCCCGCCGTCAGCCTCGCGGATTTTACCGATATAGCCATTTTTGCTGGCGCCGGTAAACGCCCCCGGCTGGTAGCCGAAGAGCTCGGATTCGATCAGCGATTCCGGAATGGCGGCGCAGTTAATGGCGACAAATTTACCGCTGCGCCAGCGGCTGTGCCGGTGCAACGTGCGGCTGACATACTCTTTGCCGCTGCCGGTTTCTCCTTCAATGCACAGGGCGATGCCGGCGTTGAGCAGCCGCAGCAGCTTTTCGCCTTCGCGCGGGCTGGTAAAGGGGAGATGCATGGCCGGCGGGGCGCTTACCGCCACCCGGCGGCGGGTGGGCGCCCGCAGGCGATAGTGGTAGCGGCCCTGCGGCGTGGTCAGCGGCAGCGGGACGCTGACCGCCGTTTGCGTCAGCGTCGGAAAAAGCGAGGCAAAGGTGAGCTGGCCAAACTGCGCCGCGCTCAGGCCGAACTCGCGCATCGCCAGCCGGTTGCCGGCGGTGAGGACGTTGTCGGAAAAGACCAGCAGCAGCTCCTCGACGCTGTCGAGTTTGTCCACCTGCCGGTGCAGGCTCATCAGCCACTGCTCAGGATGCAGACTCTGTTTCACCCACAGATATTCAATTTGCTTTGCCGCCGCTTTTACCCAGCCAAAGGTGTGCTGGTGGGGAAAATTCGCCGGGCCGGAGATATCCAGCACCCCGGCGATGCTTCCGTCCGGTCGCTGGAGCGGCATCGCCGCGCAGTACAGATTCTGGTTGCGGGTAAGAAAGTGCTGACGGCCATCGATCTCGCAGCCATCGTCAATCGCCAGCGCGGTGCCGATGGCGTTGGTCCCGCGCCCGCTTTCACTCCACAGATTGCCGGGAGCCAGCGCCACGCGCTGGGCCTTTTGCAGCGCCTGGGTATCGCCGAGAGTATGCAGCACCAGACCGTCGGGGTCGGAAAGGATCACCACCGACTGCAGGTCTGCGACCTGGCGCGACAGGGCTTCCACCACCGGCTGCGCCAGCTGCTGCAGGCCGCGGTGGCTGGCGAGCCGGTCCGCCAGCTCGCCGGCGCCGAGGCGGGGAAAATCCTCGGTGGCGGGATCCAGCCCGTAGCGCTGGCAGCGAGACCACGAATCGCTCAGCAGGGGATTCGCATTAACCTCTGGTGCGAGAAGAAAGGGATTGCCTGCCACAGGGCACCTCTGGGTCGATGTTGCTGTGTTGCAATATTGTAGCCATTTGGTTTATTTGGTGTTGCGATTTGCAACACATAAGTGGAAACCCGTGCGACAGTGGCTGACCATCTGCTCGGTTAGTGAAGGCAACGTATTAATAAATAAAAATATTTAAAGAAAATAAAAAACTGGCATAACCCCTGCAAAGTGAGAAGCGTTCGGCGGCAAATTTAAAAAATCAATATGCCGCTGCGTCTCAACCCTACAGAAGGAGATTTGCGATGCGTTATGCACATCCTGGCCAGCCCGGCGCCGTGGTTTCATTTAAATCGGCTTACGGCAACTTCATTGACGGTAGATTTGTCGAGCCGCTGAGCGGTGAATTCTTTATGAATACTTCGCCGGTCGACGGCAGCAACATTGCGCAGTTTCCCCGCTCGGATGCCAGAGACATTGACTTCGCCCTCGACGCCGCCCATCGCGCGGCGCCGGCGTGGGGTAAAACCTCAGTGCAACAGCGCTCCAGGCTGCTGCTGCAGGTCGCCGATCGTATTGAACAGCATCTGGAATATCTGGCGGTGGCGGAGAGCTGGGACAATGGGAAACCGATCCGCGAAACGCTTAACGCCGACCTGCCGCTGGCGGTCGACCATTTTCGCTACTTCGCCGGCTGCCTGCGCGCCCAGGAGGGTAGTACCGCCGAAATTGACGAAACCACGGTGGCCTATCATTTCCATGAACCGCTGGGGGTGGTCGGACAGATTATCCCGTGGAACTTCCCGCTGCTGATGGCCGCGTGGAAGCTGGCCCCGGCCCTGGCGGCGGGGAACTGCGTGGTGCTCAAGCCGGCGGAACAGACGCCGCTAAGCATTACCCTGCTGCTGGAGCTGATCGGCGATCTGTTCCCGGCCGGGGTGCTTAACGTGGTGCAGGGTTTCGGCAAAGAGGCGGGCGAGGCGCTGGCCACCAGCAAGCGTATCGCCAAGCTGGCGTTTACCGGCTCCACGCCGGTCGGGCGGCATATTCTCGCCTGCGCGGCGGAAAATATTATCCCCTGCACCGTCGAGCTGGGGGGGAAATCGCCCAACATCTACTTCGCCGACGTGATGGACGGAGAAGAGGAATTTATTGAGAAGGCGGTGGAGGGGCTGGTGCTCGGCTTCTTCAACCAGGGTGAGGTCTGTACCTGCCCGTCGCGGGCGCTGATCCATGAATCCATCTATGAGCCCTTTATGGCACGGGTAATGGAGAAGGTGGCGCAGATCCGCCGCGGCGATCCGTTAGATACCGACACTATGATCGGCGCTCAGGCTTCCCGCCAGCAGTTCGACAAGATCCTCTCCTATATTCAGATTGCCCGGGAAGAGGGTGGGCAAATTCTGACCGGCGGCGAGCGGGCGGCTATCGCGCCGGCGCTGGATAATGGCTTTTATATTCAGCCTACGCTGATTAAAGGTCGCAACGATATGCGCTCCTTCCAGGAGGAGATCTTTGGGCCGGTGATCGGGGTGACCACCTTTAAGGACGAAGCGGAAGCGCTGGCTATCGCCAATGAGACCCAGTTTGGTCTCGGCGCCGGGGTGTGGACGCGGGATACCAACCTCGCCTATCGCATGGGTCGCGGCATTAAAGCCGGTCGCGTGTGGACCAACTGCTATCATGTCTACCCGGCGCATGCGGCGTTCGGCGGCTATAAACAGTCCGGCGTCGGGCGGGAAACGCACAAGATGGCGCTGGATGCCTATCAGCAAACCAAAAACCTGCTGGTGAGCTACGGCACCGCGCCGCTGGGCCTGTTCTGAAGTCCATCTCATTTCTGACCGATCCTCAGTCCGCAATCCATTCGGGTTGCGGATTTTTTTTAACTTCAAAATAACCATTCGAAGAGGGTGGCTATTTTGCCGGCGGCAGCGCCCATGTATTTATGTCACTTATGTATTGGCTTTCACTTGAAAATAAAAACACTTCCATAATAAGGGATTAGCGGGTGGAGGTGGCGCACCCTGGCGTCGTTTGTGTAGAAATTATGAATATTGATACCAGGAAAATTCCTAATTTTTGTGTACGCTCTGACGAGCGCACAATAAAACAAGACGAATTTTTGAATAATTGTCTTTAAATTTGTTAATTGAATTGATCTGTTGTTGTTTAAAGGTATTTGAATTTCTTTTGTATAGATATGTAAATTAACATTGAAAAGCCATTTCAAAAATTAAATATATGGCGAACATAGCTATTAACTTATAGTTAACATCTTCCCGGGTTGCCTTTTGATACTTCGGGTAATATATTTATTTCGCACATCAAAATAACTCTTTTTTCTTCTGTTTGTTATTCATGGCCATCTATTGGCGAAATAATGCAGAGTAGAGGGGGATGTGCCTAATATCCTGCGGAAGGAACGCAACGTACATTTACAGGGAGGAGCTGACGAGCCGTTTCGTGATAGCTTTAGGGCTATTGTCGATGATGGAAAATATGTTCGTTAACGATGAGATAAATAATGAAAAAACAACCTCGCTTTATAACCATCCTCATAGGAGCGCTGCTTTCTGGCGTAGCCTTGCAGGCTACCGCGGCCAACACTATCAATCCTGACTCGGGCACCAGTTCGGAAGGCGCCGGCGGGCAGGTCATCTTCAATGGGTCAATCACCGACAGCTCTTGCAACGTCGATAGTAGTTCTAATGGCCAGAAGGTTGATCTGGGCAAATGGGCCAGCACCTATTTTACCAGCACAGGTTTTGAAACCACCAAAACGCCTTTCCATATCAAAGTAAAAGATTGCCCTGCCAGCGTGACAAATGTTGCGGTGCTGTTTGACGGCGCGCGCGATCAGTCTGATAACACGCTGTTGGCGACCACCGGCGGCGCCGCTGGCGTGGCGATCAAGCTGTATGAAGATGACAAGTCTACGGCGGTCAGCCTCGGCAAAGTGTCGAAAGCCAAAAATGTCGTTGCGGGCGCGACTGCCGGCACCGGCACTGCCGACCTCGAGTTTTTCGCCGACTATATCTCCACCGGTGCGGTGACGGCTGGCGATGCCAACGGTACGGCTAATTTCAATATGATTTATAACTAATCATATTGCGCGCTATTCAGAGTCAGTCCACTGCGTCCTGATTAATTGCAGATAGCTAAAGTGATAATTGTCATAAAGTCACGAACTATATTCGTGACGGTATAGTTGTTTTTGCTAATTATCCCGACGGGTACTGGCTCTGATATTCCCTGCTTTATTTTATAGTCTGTTCAACCTTTACCTGATGGTAAGTCATGATGAAGAAAATAATTGCCGTTGCGGCCTTTCTGCTGTGCTCCACGGCAGCGCAGGCCGGTATTGTCATGGGTGGAACCCGTGTGATTTATCAGGAAGGGAAGCGTGAAGCCGCTATTTCAGTCACTAATGCCGATACCCATACGCCCTATCTGGTGCAGTCGTGGGTGGAAAATTATGCGGAAAACGATAAGGCCAAGGTGCCCTTTATTGTTACGCCGCCCTTATTCCGTCTCGATCCGGAGCAAAATAACGTCCTGCGCATTAACTTTATTGGCGCCTCGCTGCCCAGCGACCGTGAATCGGTCTACTGGCTGAACGTCAAAAGTATCGCCCCGACGCCCAAGGGCGAGGTGAACAAGCTGCAGGTCAATATTAAGTCGAAATTCAAAATCTTTTATCGCCCCAACGGCCTGGCGGGCGACCCGGCTAAAGCCTGGCAGCAGCTGAAGTTTAGCCAGTCCGGCGGTCATCTGACGGTGGCCAACCCCACTCCCTATTTTGTCTCTTTTTACGCCGTCGAGGTGGGCGGGAAGGCAATCGACGAGCCTGGCATGGTGGCCCCCTTTGGCGAGAAAACGTGGCCGGTGAGCGGGCACGGCACCGTCAAATGGCGGGCGATTAACGACTACGGCGGCGTCAGCGATTACGCCCAGCAGTAATTCCCCTTTGTGATGAGCTTACCGGACGGCGCCAGCATGAAAAGAATAACAACAGCCAGGGTGCGGGAGTATGCCGCGTTGCCCGTCACCGCCGGACGGGCGCTGGCGCTGGCGACGCTGCCGACGATGATGTGCTGTCTCAGCCCGCTGAGCCGGGCGCTGGCCGACGACTATTTTGATCCGGCGGCGCTGGAGTTTGCCGACCCGCAGCAGCAAACCTCCGATCTGCACTACTTCGCCAAACCCGGCGGGCAGCAGCCGGGGACTTATCCTGTCACCGTGGTGGTTAACGACCAGGAGCTGGGCCAGGCCAATATCACCTTTGTTGACGATGGCGGGCAGCTGCAGCCGGTGCTGACGCCCGGGCAGCTGGCGGATTATGGGGTTAACGTTAGCGCGTTTCCGGCTTTTCAAACGCTGCATGAGGGTGAGACCTTCACCCGGATCGAGAAGTTTATTCCCGACGCCAGCAGCCGCTTCACCTTCGCTAACCAGCGCCTGACGCTGAGTATTCCCCAGGCGGCGATGAACGTGCAAAGCCGCGGCTATGTCGATCCGTCGCGCTGGGACGATGGCGTGCCGGCCGCGTTTGTCGATTACTATTTTTCCGGCGCGCAAATAAAGAACGCCGACGAAGGGGAGAGCAGCCGCTCAAACTATCTCAATTTACGCAGCGGCCTCAACCTGGGCGCCTGGCGACTGCGCAACATCTCCTCAATGCAGTATGACCAGCAGCGCCGGCACTGGGATACCCAGAGCACCTGGCTGCAGCGCGATGTCCGCTCGCTGAAGAGCTTGCTGCGGATCGGCGATACCTATACCACCGGCGATGTGTTTGACAGCATACAGTTTCGCGGCGTACAGCTGATGTCTGACGATGAGATGCTCCCGGACAGCCAGCGTGGCTTTGCCCCCACTATTCGTGGCGTGGCGCACAGCAATGCCAAAGTGACCGTCTCTCAGCACGGGTATGTGATCTACGAGACCTTTGTGTCACCGGGGGCATTCGCCATCAGCGATCTCTACCCCACCTCGCAGAGCGGCGATCTGGAGGTGAAGGTGACCGAGAGCAATGGCGTGGTGCGTACCTTTACCCAGCCCTATTCCGCGGTGCCATATATGCTGCGCGAAGGGCGCGGCAAATTCAGTCTCAGCGCCGGCCGCTACCACTCCGGGGGGGAGTCGGTGCGCTCGCCGGAATTTCTGCAGGGCACTTTGTTCTACGGTTTGACGGCGGGATTCACCCTCTACGGTGGTACGCAGCTGGCCCGGGACTATCAGGCGTGGGCGCTGGGCCTGGGCCGCGGTTTTGGCGAGTTCGGATCGCTGGGAGGGGATGTCACCCAGGCCGTCACCCGTACGCCGTCGGGCAAGCGCTATACGGGCCATTCGCTGCGCGCTCAGTATCAGAAAAATTTTGTCAGCTCGGGCACCGCATTCAGCCTCGCCAGCTATCGCTACTCCTCCAGCGGCTATTACGATTTTGCCGAAGCCAGCGCCCTGGAAAGCGCGCAGGGGCAGGTGGACAACCGGCGCCGACGGGAAGAGATCTCGGTGTCACAAAGCCTTGGCGATCTGGGGAGTCTGGCGGTTTCCGCCTGGTCGCAGGAATACTGGCACCGGCAGAGCCGGGATGAGACGGTACATCTCGGGTTCTACAGCGCCTGGAAAGGGATCTCCTGGGGTGTGGGCTATTACTACACCCGCGCCAGCGGTCAGCAAAAAAATGATCGCTCCTGGTCTTTCAATATCAATATTCCGCTGGGTGGTCCGCTGTCCGACAGCGCGGTGAGCTACAACACCACCTCGGACAGCAATGGCTATACCTCGCAGCAGGTGTCGCTGTATGGCGCGGTGCCGTCGCGGCCGAACCTGTTCTACTCGGTTCAGCAGGGCTATGGCAATCAGGGACGAGGCAGCAATAGCAGCGCTGCTCTCGACTACCACGGCGGCTTCGGCAACGCCCAGCTTGGCTATCGCCATGACGCCGCCAGCAACCAGCTGACCTGGGGAGGCGCCGGCTCGGTGGTCGCGCATCCGCACGGGGTCACTTTCGGCCAGACGGTGGGTGAGAGCTTCGCCATCGTCCGCGCGCCGGGGGCCGCCGGGGTGGCGGTACAAAACGGCAACAATGTGCACACCGACTGGCGCGGCTATGCCGTGGTGCCGTCCCTCACCGCCTATCGGAAAAATGTCATTACCCTCGACACGGAGTCGATGGCGGATGATACCGACGTCGACCAGCAGGGGCAGACGGTGATCCCCAGCGGCGGCGCGGTGGTGATGGCCAACTACCGGACCCACATTGGCAACCGGGTGCTGTTTACCCTCCGCAATGCCCAGGGGCCGTTACCGTTTGGCGCCAGCGCGCAATTGGTCACGGCGGAGGAGAGCGGCAATCCGCCGGGCGGCATGGTGGCTGACGGCGGCCAGGTGTACCTCAGCGGTGTACCGCAGGAGGGGACCCTGGCGGTGAGCTGGGTCGTGAACAACCAGTCGCAGAGCTGCAGGCTGCATTTTCATCTTCCGGATAACCCACAGCAGAGTCTGAACACGGTGAAAACCGTCTCCGGACTGTGCCAGACACGCTGAGGCGGCTATGAAATCTGTTTTTCGTCTACTTCCTTTCCTCTTTCTGCTGGGGCTGAGCGCCTATCTTCCCGGCGTGCGGGCTGAAACCTGCCGCGCAAATATCGGCCAGACCACGGTCAATATTCCTAATATCAAGTATTTACCCACGCTGCCGGTCAATACCCAGATGACCAGCGCGATGGCGGATAACGGCAGCGGGATCCCTTTTTCCTGCGACCTGCAGCTGCCGACGGCGAGCGCCAAACGCATCGTCTATAAGCAGCTGAAAACCGGCGGCTCGCCGATGGTGATTAACGGACAGCATGTCTACCCCAGCGCTATCGACGGCATTGGTTACGCCCTCAGCTTCCAGTGCGCCGGCGGCCCGATGCGTGCCATCGATGGCAGCCACTCCGCCGGCGGCGAGTCGGTGGTGGTATGCGACAGTGCGACGCTCCCGGCGCTGATGACGCAGCAGCAAACCACGGTGAGGATTGCGGTAACCTTCTATAAAACCGGAACGGTGCAACTGGCGGACGGGACGCATACCAACTCGCCGCCGCTGCCGCAGGTGGGGGAGATGACCATTGAACAGCAGACCAGCGCAAGCGCTAGCTTTGTCGCCAGCGCGCCGGTCAGCATCGATATCGCCGCCCTGAATGTGGACATTGGCAGCAGCGGCAGCTGCCAGGTAGCGACATCGACGATCCAGGTCAGTCTGGGTACGGTTAACCGGGGGGAGTTTCATGGCAAAGGGACTACCGGCGGCCAGGCGAAGCGCTTTTCGATTCCGGTCTTCTGTCCGACGCCGACCGACGTGCGCATCGGCTTTTTCGGCGTCAGCGTGGAGAGCGATACCCTGGCCCTGAGCCAGGCCAGCAACAGCGCCAGCGGCGTCGGCGTGAAGCTGACCTACGGCAATAACCCCGGTGCGGCAGTGCCCGACGGCACCAGCGTTAAGATCAATGAGGCCAGCAACTTGCCGATCCTGAAAAGGGTGACCGGCGCCAGCGCCGGTACCGCCGAGGCGATCAATTTCAACGCCCAGTATGTGCAGACTGACGCCACGGTGGGAGCCGGTACGGCCAACAGCATGGTGACTTTCGCCCTGGAGTATAACTAGCCTGGGGCGGCACATGGGCATTCTGCAGGGGGATGGGCACCACCGCGCCGTAGTCGTCGATATAGTTCAACTGGTACAGGCGAGTGCTGTCGGTGGTCATCACGGTATGGCTGCTGTATGGCCGGAGCATCACGTTTCTTATCGGCGAGAGGTGGCCTTTATTATCGATCAGCGCCCCGTTGACCAGGGTGATATGCAGTGGGCCTAAGTTGGTAAAGCGCAGGTTATTCCCGCTCTGCTGCCACTGCAGCTTTTGCACCTCTCTGGCGAGGGTGGTGGTTATGGCGGGCGGACGATAAAAGAGCTTCAGGCGGGTACGGACGACAAATTGCAGCGTATGCGTGCCGACGGCTGCGGGAGGCGTCTCCTGGATATTGACCCAGTACACGCTTTCCCGATCGCCGGGCAGCCCGCCGCCGAGATAGATAAAGCGCAGCTGGGCGGATTGTTGCGGCGATAAATAGACCTGCGGCGGCGTCGCCACTATCGGCAGGCCAATGCGCGAGGTATTGAGTCCGGCGTCCAGCCAGATCTGCACTTTATAAGGCGTGCTGCTGCGATTGTGAATGTTCAGGCTGGCGACCTTTTCTTTCCCGGAATAGACCACCCGCGTGGCATTAATGGTGATCCCGGCGCAGACCTGAAAGGTCACTGCGCAGAGCAGAACCGCCAGCTGTGTTTTCATGAGGACTCCCTTGAAGTTTCATCCCTGACCGGGAAGCTATTCCTGCATAATGGTAAATCGGGCCGTCGCATTGCCGTCGCCGGGATCGGCGTGGGCTTTGTCCCAGGTGTAATAGAAGGCGTTCAGCCTGAAGGTTCCGGAGCCGCCGTCCACCGAGATCTCTATGCGAGGATCGTGTTGCGGATCAAGGCGTTCATCGAGGCTGAGTGGGGTGCCCGTGCGGTCCGTGAGCAGAATACCTACGTTGCTGGCCGGCTTGCCGCTGCCGTCGAGCGCCAGCACGCGGTTTTCAGGCGTGCCGGCAGGCGAGGGGCCGTCAACCACAATATAGTAAGTGCCTTTCTCACAATCTTTAACGCGAATGTCGATGCCGACCGCCGGCCCGGTCCCAGACTGACTGTTTTTCAGTCTCGACAGCGGAATAGCGCCCATACTGACGCCGATGACCCCGCTGTCGCTCACCCCTTCGAGCTTGCAGGAGGCGTTCACGACCTTGCCGATGAAATTCAGCTTGCCCTCTGCCGCGAGTGCAGAGCCGGCGGCCAGTCCGGCAAAGACCGTCGCCAGACACAGCGTGATTATTTTCATTTTCTTTCCTTCTCTATTGCCCGTAAAGCTGGCGCCAGGGCCGTTATTTTGATGAGTCTTATTTACGCCAAGTATGTTTTTTTATTTATTCATTTAACTGACTAATTTATTAATGCCTGGAAATAAACTGGCTTGTTATTTATGGGCTGCTTTTGTCAGGATAGTAGCGCGGGGGAATTGCGGCGTAAATAAGACGGTTATTGACGCGAGTTGAATGCCAAATAACTCTCAATAAAAAATTTTCTGTTTTATATCAATGTGTTATAAATAGCTTATTGCTCTTTTTTGCCAAGCGAACGAACCCGCTTCATTGTGTAAAATACGATCGTTCACGTAAGGCTATGCCCGGCGGATGAGGGATCATTCACCGGATGGGGCTGTGTTTTATCGCCAGATTTGCGATCGGCAACCGCGCCGTCGGGTTGTATGTCCCGGTGTTTAAAAATAGGATGAATGCCCTGGCTCGCGCTGCGGATACTGTGACTGATGCGGCCGGTCACTCTGGCATGAAAACCGATAACTTTAAGGATGGCGAAATGAGACTGACGGTGGGGCTGGCGCTGACGCTGGCGATAATGACCTGCGGCGCCCAGGCGCGCGATATGCAATCCATCGAGCACAGCGGTGAACTGAAGGTGGGCGTGCCGGGCGATTACGCGCCGCTGGCGTTTCGCAATGCCGCCGGCGAACTGCAGGGCTATGACGTGGACATGGCCCGCGATCTCGGGCGCACGCTCGGGCTGAAGGTGAGCTTCGTCTACACCAGCTGGCCCGCGCTCGCCGCCGATCTGCAGGCGGACAAGTTTGATATTGCGATGGGTGGGGTTACCGAGACCCCGGCGCGGGCGCAAGCCTTCGCCCTCAGCCATCCGGTGGTGGCGAACGGAAAAATCGCCTTAGCCAACTGCCAGGCCGCCCCGCGGCTAGGTTCGCTGGAAAAAATTGACCGCCCGGACGTGAAAGTGGTCGTCAACCCTGGCGGCACAAACCAGAGCTTTGTCGATGAGCACATCAAGCAGGCGCAAATTATCCGCGTGCAGAACAATGTCGATAACCTGCAGGCGCTGCGGCAGAAAACGGCCGATATGATGGTGACCGATCTGATTGAAGGCGACTATTACCAGAGCAAAGAGCCCGGCGTGTTCTGCGTTGCCAACGAAACGCCATTCGCCGGCACCGCCAGCAACAAGGTGTATATGATGAGTAAAGATAACCCGGCGCTGCTGAAGAAAGTGAATCAGTGGCTGGATAGCCAGGACAAAGAGGTTCTCAAACGGAAGTGGAAAATTCGCGGTTAACCGCGGCGGCGCGCCACCGCCGGCAGACACGCCCGGCGGTGGCTATCGTCCACGATTAGCGCTGCGGCGACAGCGCCTGTCGCGCCAGACCGCGAAAGTAGCAGGCGTAGCCCAGGGTGGCGGTCAGGCACAGCATATAGCCAAACGACTCGCTGCCTTCCTCGACCGTATTTTTTACCACCCGGGCGTAGTTCTCTTCCAGCACGGCGTACCACAGGCCGTGCATGCCAAACAGCCGCGAGAAGACCAGAATCGCCAGCAGGCCGCTAATCATCATCCCGTAATACGGGGTGCGGGTATACTCCGCCAGCTGCGACAGGGTCTGACGCAGATGGCGCAACGGCAACAGCAGCGACCCCGCGGTGGCCAGCAGGGCAAACCAAACCCAGCTGCCGTGGGAGAGTAAATCAAACAGGCCATCCAGCTCACGGATCAGCATGGCGAGAAAGAAGCCGCCGATGAGGATATTGCTATAGCGCAAGTGGGCATATTTCCGCGCCAGCAGCAGATGAACCAGCACGATAACGGCCAGCACGCTCTCCTGGACCACTTCGGTGAGCGACACCTCCGGGATGTCGTTGCCAAACACCCGAATATCCACCCACAGGCAGAGTACCGCGAGGGCGGCCGCGACCGCCGCGCCGAAAAAGAAAAGCAAGCTTCGTAACAGAGACATTAACACCACAACTTATGCTTAAAACAAATATCATAAGTTCTGGGAATACATGTTCCTGTTCACTTTGTGCGACTTTGCGGCTGTTTTTTAACATTTTGCGCTTTTTAGCGCCCGGGAAGGCGGCAGGGGAGGGGGCTCCCCTGCATAAAGGGGATTCAGAGAATATCATCCACCACGCCGCCATCGACGCGCAGCGCGGCGCCGGAGGTGGCCGACGCCTGCGGCGAGCAGACGTAGACCACCATATTGGCGACCTCTTCCACCGAGGCCGCCCGCTGGATCACCGAGCTCGGACGATGGGTCATGACAAACGCTTTCGCCAGTTCCTCCAGCGACTTGCCGGTTTTCGCCACGTCGTCTTTCAGCATCTCGGCAAAGCCGTCGGAAATCGTCGGCCCCGGCAGTACGCTGTTAACGGTCACTCCGCTGCCGGCGACATATTTCGCCAGGCCGCGGGCCAGCGAGAGCTGCGCGGTCTTGGTCACGCCATAATGGATCATGTCCGCCGGGATATTGCGCGCCGATTCTGAGGAGATAAACACCACCCGCCCCCAGCCTTTACTGACCATCGCCGGGAGCAGCCCCCGTGACAGGCGTACGCCGGACATGACGTTGGTCTGCCAGTAGTTGTCCCATGTCGCGTCGTCGGTGGCGTAGAAATCCTGCGGGCCATAGATCCCGGCGTTATTGACCAGAATATCGACGCCGTTCACCGCCCGCAGCAGCTGGGCTGCGCCGTCGGCGTCGCTGAGGTCGGCGATGGCGGGGCGCGCCTTCGCGCCCGACACCTCATTTTGCAGACGAGCGATGGCGGCGTTCACGCTCTGCTCACTGCGCCCGTTAAGGATGATCTCTGCGCCGCTCTCCGCCAGGCCTTTGGCGATGGCGAAGCCAATACCCGCCGTGGAGGCGGTGACCAGCGCGACTTTCCCCGATAAATCAATCTTCATGTTCCTGCCTTCTGGTTGTGGATCTCCTATTAAGCGTAGCAGCGGCGATATAGCCGGGGATCAGTAACCGGCGTGCTTATTGACCAGGTTTTTCAGCGGCAGCCCGCGGCGCTGGCGCTGAATGTTCTCCAGCAACTGGCGGGCGATCACCTCGGCAGGGGCCGCAGAGGCCATATGCGGGGTGATGACCACCTGCGGATGGCGCCACAGCGGATCGTCCGCCGGCAATGGCTCCTGCGGGAAGACGTCGAGCACCGCCCCGGCGAGCTGGCCGCTCTCCAGCGCCGCCAGCACATCCTCATTGACCATATGCTCTCCGCGGCCGCAGTTGATTAACACCGCCCCGGCGGGTAGCCGGTTGAACAGCGGCGCGGCGAGGATACCTCGCGTCTGCGCGGTGAGCGGCAGGAGGTTAATCAGCCCGTCAAGCGCCCCAAGAAAGTGGTCGAGCGCCTCCTCGCCGCGATAGCAGGTGACGCCAGCCAGCTGCTTTTCACTGCGCGACCAGCCGGAGACCCGATAGCCGAGGCGGGCCAGCTGGTCAGCGATATAGCCGCCAATTTCGCCGAGCCCCATAATGCCGATATGGAAGTCGGCGGCGGCGCGCTGGGGATAGAGCTTCCAGGTTTGGATCCGCTGGTGGGCCAGCGCCCGGTCGAAATGGCGCTGAAACCACAGGACGCTCCACAGGGCATATTCGAACATGCCGTGGCGAAAATCTTCATCGATCACCCGGCACAGCGGGATCTCGCTGGCGAACAGCGCGGGCGGCAGATGATCGACCCCGGCGGACGCGGCCTGGATCAGCTTCAGCCCCGGCGAACGGGTCAACAGCTGCGGGTCCGGGAACCAGCAGCTGGCGTACTGGGCGTCGCGCGCCGCCTGGTGATGGGGCAGAAGCGCCGTGACGTCGGGAAACTGCTGCAGGGCGGCGCAAATATCGCGGGCGAAATCCGCGTCGTTACAATCCACCACGATAGTGATATCAGACATAGGCGTTAGTCTTTGTAAGAGGTATCGAGACGGTCAAGACGGCGCAGCCACGCCTGCCAGACCTGTTGACGTTCATGCTCCACGCCCATCAGCTGCTCGCAGGCGTGCTGGCTGAGGTGCGGGGCGACGGTGTGGATCGGGCTGAGGGCCGCCAGCTGGGCGGCGGCCATCTGGATCTCGCAGGCGCGGTTCAGGTAGTACATGATGTAAAACGCGTCAGCCACGGTGCGGCCCACCGACAGCAGGCCGTGGCTCTGCAGGATCATAGCGATATTATTCCCCAGCGAGCGCTGGATGCGCGCCCGTTCGTCGAGGTCAAAGGCCACCCCTTCATAGGGATGGTAGCCGACGCGCTGGTAAAACTCGGTGCTGATCTGGTTGAGCTGCAGCAGGCCATCCTCGCAGGCGGCCACCGCCATCCCCGGTAGCGTATGGGTGTGGATCACGCAGTGGGCGTCTTCCCGGGCCATATGCACCGCGCTATGGATGGTAAAGCCCGCCGAGTTAGCCGGCGCGTCGCCCGCTACGACCTTGCCCTCCATATCCACTACGATCAGGTTGCTGGCGGTGACTTCGTCAAACATCATGCCGAAGGGATTAATTAAAAAACGCGGCTCGCCGTCGCCGGGCAGGCGCACGGAGAAGTGAGTGTAGAGGGTATCCTCCCAGCCGAACAGCGCCGCCAGCCGGTAGGCGGCGGCCAGCTGCTGGCGCAGGTGTTGCTCAGTTGCCATTTAGCGTACTCCCATAAATTCACGGATTCGTTGCAGAGAAGGCGCCTCCAGCGGGCTGCGGATCACCTGCGGGGCGATATCGGCCTGCACCACGCCGTTCTCCATCAGCACCACGCGGTCGGAAATCGACAGGGCGAAGTCCATCTCGTGAGTGACAATCAGCATGGTCATGCCTTCGCGGGCCAGCGACTGAATGACCTTCAGCACTTCGCCTACCAGCTCCGGATCCAGCGCCGAGGTCGGTTCGTCAAACAGCATAATGTCCGGCTTCAGCGCCAGCGCCCGGGCGATCGCCACGCGCTGCTGCTGGCCGCCGGAGAGCTGTCCGGGGTACTTGTGGGCATGGGCCAGCAGGCCGACGCGGTCGAGCAGCGCCAGGGCCTGCTCGCGGGCGACCGGCTGGTCCAGCAGCTGGTGATAGCGCGGGGCCAGCATCACGTTGTCGAGCACCGTGCGGTGGGGGAACAGGTTGAAGCTCTGGAAGACCATGCCGATGCGCCGTACCCCGGCGCGCATCTGGCGTTTGTCGACGATGGCTCCGCCCTTAAGATAGTCCTCGCCGTAGAGAATGATCTCCCCGCCATCAAGGCTTTCGAGGGCGTTGATGGTGCGGATCAGGGTGGTTTTGCCGGAGCCGGACGGGCCGATGATGCTGATCACCTCCCCGTTCTCCACCTGCAGATCGATGCCTCTCAGCACCTCATGCTGACCCCAGGATTTGTGAATGCCCCGCAGATCGAGCGCCGGCGGCGCGCCGTTGACGGCCGGGGTGTTGCTCTCTTCGCTCAGCGCCGGCAGGCTCTGGCGCAGCGCCTGGCATTCCGCCTCGCTGAGGGTTTGCGGACGCTTACGCTGAATATCGAGACGATTTTCCAGCGCCCGGAACAGCCAGGTGAAGACGGTAACCACCATCACGTAGTACACCGCTACCGCCAGCAGGGTCTCCATCACAAGGAAATTCTGCGCATACAAGCGCTGGCCGGTGAGCAGCAGCTCGGGTAAGGAGACCACCGACAGAATCGAGCTCAGCTTAATGATGGTGATGTATTCATTGATCAGCGTCGGTAGCGAGATGCGAAACGCCTGAGGGATCACGATCAGCCGCTGGATGCCGATAAAGCTGAAGCTCAGCGCATGGCCTGCCTCGCTCTGCCCCTTGGCCACCGACAGCAGCCCGCCGCGGTGGATCTCCGCCATATAGGCCGCCTCGGTGACGGTCATCGACACCAGCCCGGCGATAAACGGCACCCCGAGCAGCGGCTGGGTCACCGGAAACAGCTGCGGCAGGTTGTAGACAAACACCAGCAGCACCATCAGCGGCACGCTGCGAAAAAACCAGATATAGAGTTCGACGGGGATCTTGACCCAGCGCGGCGCCGAGAGCTTCGCGCAGGCTAACAGAAAACCGACCACCAGGCCGATCCCCCAGGACAAGGTGCTGATTACGATGACGGTCACGCACGCCTGCCAGAATGCCCCAATGCTAAACAATGAAAAAAAGTATCCCCAATCGAACGCCATACTGACTCCTGTTGCGCAGTGCTTATTGTCTTAATCGATGCTTTCTAAGTTGTATTTTTTGATCAACGCGGCATATTGGCCGTTGGCCTTCAGCGTGGCCAGGGTGGCCTTGATCGCCTCCGCCAGCTCGGTGTTGCCTTTGGCGACGTAGATCCCCAGCGGCAGCGGGTAGACCAGGCGCGTAGAGCTTATCGCCAGGCGGCCGCGGCTCTTGTCGACGATGATCTGCGCTGCCGGGGCAATCTCAAGCTGAGCGCCGATGTTCTTCGACAGCAGCGCCTGCGAGGCTTCCGGCGCCGTCGGGAACTCCTGAATGGTGATGGCCGGTTTGCCGTTTTTCAGGCACCACTCGTCGGAGTGTTTTTTCAGGCTGGTCACCCAGGTGGTGCCCGCCTGCAGACCGACCTTCACGCCGCACAGCTCATCTTCGGTTTTCGGCTGCACCGCGCCGCCCTTCAGGGCGATGATCGACGCGCCGGAGAGGGCGTAAGGGATGGCGTCGGCCTGTTTCTGGCGCTCCGGCGTCACGTACATCCCGGAGATCACCGCGTCATATTTCTTGCCGATGCCGAGGATCAGGCTGGTGAACTTGGTGTCGATCAGCTGCGGTTTGGCCTGCAGATGTTGGGCGATCAGCGCGGCAAACTCCGGGTCGAGACCGACGATATTGTTATTGCTGTCATAGGACTCAAACGGCGGGTAGGTGACCTCCATTCCCACCTTAAAGACGCCCTCGGTCAGCAGTTCCGCCGCCTGGGTGACAGGGGAGAAACAGGCGCTGACGGCAAGGGTAAGCGCGACACGGCGCGAGATTATTTTCAGGGTGCTAGTCATCATGGATCCTCACGGGTGGTTAGGGGGTTTTTTGCTGTGCCTGTTTTTTCAAATGGCCAAACGTATTGGTGCCGCGCGCGCGCTCCGGTAGCTGAAGTTCACCGCGATTGACCTTTTCGCGCAGGTAGCGATAGGTTTGCAGGGCCTGGCTCCACATATGCTCTCCGATGCTGAGCTCCTGATATTCACCGGCTTCGCCGGCGGCGAGAAAAGTCGGCAGCGGACGGATCAGCGTGTGGTAATCGCAGGCGAAAAACAGCGGGAAGGAGTACCGCTCCTGCGGCACTTTGCGCACCCGGTGGGCTGTAGCAACAAATGTGCCAGCGCTGAGCACTTCCAGCATGTCGCCGATATTGATCACGAACGCCTCTTCTCCGGCGGCGTTCTTGACGGGAGGTGCATCGATCCACACGCTTTCTTCATTGAGAACTTCAAGGCCGGGCTGGTCGGCGAGCAGCAGGGTGAAGCACTCATAGTCGGTGTGTGCACCAATTCCGGGAACATCTTCGACGCTGGCGTCGAACGGGTAATGGATCAGCCGCAGCTTAGCCGGCGGGCAGGTCACCATCGGTTTGAAATACCCTTCCGGCAGGCCGAGCGCGAGGGCGAAAGCGTCGAACAGACGGTGGCCGAGGGCGAAAACCGCGTCGTAGTAGGCCAGCACCCGCGCGCGGAAATCCGGCAGATCGGGCCACTCGTTGGCGCCGATCAGCGGCGTACCGGCGAGCACCAGCGGATGGTCATCCGCTGCCTGGAAGCCGATATCGAAAGCCTCTTTATGGTCCGGCTTGCCGGAGCCGTAGATCTCTTCTCCTTCCGGAACGTAGCCCTTATGGCTTTTGGAGTGGCCGATGTAATAGTTCATCTTCTCCTCCATCGGCAGGGCGAAGATCTGCTTCGCCGCCTCGCGGACGCCGGCGATCAGCGCCGGGTCGATGCCGTGGCCGGTGATGTAGAAAAAGCCCACCTCGCGCGCCGCGCGGCCGATGGCGTCGGCCACCGCCTGACGCCTGGCGAGGTCATCGCCGGCCAGATCGCGGATATCGATGGTCGGGAGTTCAGTAAAAGCGTGCTTCACGGCGGTCATGGCTGCGGTTCCTGTTCAGTGAGCGTTAAAAACTGCTGAAAGTGGGCCTGCTGGCGCGTTGCCATCCAGGCGTTGAGCGACCAGAGATCGGCCACCGGAACGTTGGTGAACGGCAGATGGTGCAGATAGCCGTCGGCGCCAAACTCCGGGGTCAGCGTGGTCTGCGGGTAGCCGCGCTGGCGCTGCGAACGCCAGATTTGCTGCCAGAAGCGCTCGGCAAAGGCCAGCGCCGGCTGATACTCAGGCGCCGCCGGGTGCGGCACCTGCGGCCCCTGGTCGTAGCCCACCCGGGCCTGCACGTGATGCACGCGGTCGATAAAGGCGCTGAAGTCATCGCTGGGGTCATCCAGCAGGCGCTCACTGACCACCACCCAGTGGCTGATGTCGGCGGTAAAGCGCAGCTGGGGGAGTTGCTGAATGATCTCCAGGGTGAGCCACGGGCTGTACAGCGAGGTGGCGCGATGGGTTTCAAAGCTGCAGGTCAAACCAAACCCGGCGGCCAGCTCATGCGCCTTGCCGAGAAAATCGACCTGCTGCGCCAGCGGCCAGCGATCGTTGCCCGCCAGCAAATTGACAAAGCGCGGGTTGAGGCTGCTGGCCTCGGCGAAGCGGGTCTGCAGGCGCGCCAGATGCTGCTCGGGCGTTTCATGCTGGGCGGGGAGCACCCCGCCGCCGCTGAAAAGAATGGCGATATACTCCAGCCCCGACGCCTGCAGGCGGTCGGCGAGCTGCCGCCGCTCGGCCACCGTTAACGGCACGCGGGCTTCGATACCGCAGCAGCCGACACGCTGCAGTTCATCCAGCGTTTGCGGCCAGGGGGTCGTCACTCCCCAGAGGGTGCGAAAGCATTTCAGCTCCATGGCGGCTTCCTCAGGCGTACTTCACGCCGGGCAGGACGCAGAGCATCTCGTACAGCAGGTTGGCCGCCAGCTGGGAGGTATTACCGCTCACGTCGTAGGGGGGCGAGACCTCGACCAGATCGGCGCCAATCAGATTCAGGCCGCGGCAGCCGCGGACGATCTCCAGCGCCTGAATGGAGGTCAGACCGCCAACTTCCGGCGTCCCGGTTCCTGGAGCCCAGATGGGATCGAGGCTATCGATATCAAAGCTGAGATACACCGGCCCGTCGCCCATCTGCTGGCGGACTTCGGCCATCAGCGTCGCCAGCGAGGTATGCCAGCACTGCTCCGCCTGCACCAGGCGAAAGCCCTGGTCAACGCCCCACTGGAAGTCGCCGGCGGCATAGCCCTGGGCGCGCTGGCCAATCTGCACCACCCGTTTGAGGTCGAGCAGTCCCTCCTCAACGGCGCGGCGGAAGGTGGTGCCGTGGGCGATTTTCTCTCCGAACATCTCATCATTGGTGTCGGTATGGGCGTCGACGTGGATGAGGCCCACCGGACCATGTTTTTTGGTCAGCGCCCGCAGGATCGGCAGGGTAATGGTGTGGTCCCCGCCGAGGGTCAGCGGGATCAGCGGATAACTATTCAAACCGGTGTAGTAATCTTCGATAATTTGCACCGATTTGAGCAGGCTGTAGGTATTGATCGGTACATCGCCGATGTCGGCCACCGACAGCGAGTCGAACGGCGCGGCGCCGGTCGCCATATTGTACGGACGGATCATCACCGATTCGGCGCGAATATAGCGTGGTCCGTAGCGCGTGCCCGAGCGCTGCGAGGTGCCGATATCCAGCGGAATGCCGACAAATGCCGCGTCAAGTCCCTGTAAATCTTCGATAAACGGCAGGCGCATCATTGTGGCGCGTCCGGCGAAGCGTGGCATCTCATTGCCACCCTGCGGTTGGTGAAAGAGGTTATCCATGTCTGCTCCTGAATCTGACGGATGAAACGTAACAGGAGAGATAGTGCGCAACCCGCGCTGGACTTTACATCGTCTGGCGTAAATACTCAGTTCATTTATTGGTGAACTAAATACGATGCATCACGACGCCAGCCTCAATATTCGCCAGCTGCAGGTTTTCGAGGCGGTGGCCCGCCTGGAGAGCTACAGCCGGGCCCAGCAGGAGCTGGGTATTTCGGTCTCCGCCATCAGCAATGCGATGTCGCAGCTGGAGGGACAGCTCGGCTTCACCCTCTGCCAGCGCGGGCGCGGCGGCTTTTCTCTGACCGAGAAAGGTCAGCAGTTTTTACAGCAGGCGATCCGCGTACTGAGCGAACTCAATGAGCTGGAGCGGCAGTCGGCGCTGCTCAAAGGGGAGCACAGCGGCACCCTGTGCATCTCGACGCTCGACTCCATCGAGACCGAAACGGCGCTCTCGCTGCCGGTGGTTCTGCGCAGCTTCAGCGACAAATTTCCCCATGTGCATATCAAACTGATTATCCGCACCCCGGCGGAGCAACTGAACGGCGTGCTGAACAACCATATCGACCTGGCTATCGGCAGCTACAACTCGCAGGTGCATAACATCATCAGCGAGCCGCTGTACCGTGAACAGCACTGGCTCTACTGCAGCGATCTGCACCCGATGTTCTTCAGCCGCCAGCTCGATAAAGAGCAGATCAGCCAGTGCCCGCTGGTGACCCGCAGCTACTGGAACACCAGCGATCTCCGCCGTCGGGGCTTCAGCAAAGGGAGCGCCACCGTCGAGACCGTCGACGCCCAGCTGCTGCTGATCCTCTCGGGGAAATATATTGGCTATCTGCCGGAGCATTACGCCTGGCCGTGGATCAAAGAGAACCGCCTGCGGGTGCTGCTGCCCAACGAGTTTGGCTTTCAGTCGCCGTTCTCGGCCATCTGTAAGCGCGGGCGCAGCAATGAGCCCTACCTGAAAGCGTTCCGCGACCTGCTGAAGAAAAACACGGTGGCGCGGCCGAAGTGGAATTATTAAGCGGGGCGGGCGCTTCCCTGCGCCGGGGTGGTGATTTTCGCGCTTAGCGCGCTGCCCGGCGGGGGAGTTTTCCCTGTTCAAAAAACGAACGGCTGCCGGTAGCCCGCCCGGGCTGCGGCTGCCAGGCAACTGCCTCCAGGTTATCCACAGGGTTAGGCGCCGCTGGTGTGGACAGGTCGCGGGGCGACAGGGCGCGGCTAGCGGAACAAAGGATGGCGTTTGCGTTAAATAAAACGGTACGAAGGGGAATCTGTGTTTGCCCCGCCTTTGCCCGTGAAATCAGAAAATTTACTTCGCAGGCTAACCGCAGATTGCTTCAAAAAAATTCCCGTATTTGTTATATTGTTGTTCATTGATTATTCACCTCTGCGGTGCCAAAAAGAACAAGATTCACCGCAACCCAGGACACTGCCATGTTAGATTACCGCTTCCCGACAGCTTTGCAGATGGTTCTCAGCGTAGCAATGGCGGAGCAGATGGGTGAACGTTCGACGAGTGCGATTCTGGCCTACGGCCTGGAAGCGAACCCGAGCTTTATCCGTAAACTAATGGTTCCGCTAACTCGTGACGGCATTATCGTCTCCACGCTTGGCCGCAACGGCTCAATTCATCTTGGCCGTCCGGCGGACAAGATCACCCTGCGTGATATCTATCTTTCGGTTATCGAAGATAAAAAACTGTGGGCGTCGCGTCCTGACGTCCCGGCCCGCTGCGTGGTCAGCGCCAACGCCTGCTGGTACTTCAAATCGGTTGCCGATGAAGCAGAGCAGGCTTCGTTAAACGTCCTCGCTCGCCATACCGTGGCCAGCGCGCTGGAGGCGGTCAAAAACGCCGATACCAGCGGCTGCGACCCGGTGCCGGAAATGATCGCCCGCTTTAAAAAAGCGCATTAATCATTTTCTGGTGACGAAAAAAAACCGCCTTCAACTTGTGAAGGCGGTTTTTTTGTTAACTGCTGCAGGCTAGGCGGGCAGATCCTCCTGGACCGGCTTCCTGCGGGTCACCAGTTTCCGCAGCGTCACGTAAAACACCGGCGTCAGGAACAGACCGAAGAGCGTCACGCCCAGCATCCCGGAGAACACCGTGATCCCGGTGACGCCGCGGACTTCCGCCCCCGCGCCGTGGCCGAGGATCAGCGGAATGGTCCCGGCGATAAAGGCGATGGAGGTCATCACGATCGGGCGCAGACGCAGGCGGCATGCCTCCAGCGCCGCTTCCATGATGCCTTTCCCCTGGATCTCCAGCTCGCGGGCAAACTCGACGATCAGAATGGCGTTTTTACAGGCCAGGCCCATCAGGACCACCAGACCCACCTGCACGAAGACGTTGTTATCGCCCCCGGTCAGCCAGACGCCAAACAGCGCGGAGAGCATCGTCATCGGTACGATAAGGATCACCGCCAGCGGCAGTGTCCAGCTTTCATACAGCGCGGCCAGCACGAGGAACGCCAGCAGCACCGCCACCGGGAAGACGATCAGCGCCGTGTTGCCCTGGGTGGCCTGCTGGAAGCTGAGATCCGTCCACTCAATATTCATCCCATTCGGCAGGATCTGCTTCGACAGCTCCTCCAGATGCGTCATCGCCTGCGAAGAAGAGAGGACCCGCGGATCGGCATCGCCAATCAGGTCCGCCGCCGGATAACCGTTGTAGCGGATCACCGGATCCGGCCCGTAGGTGGTACTGATATTCACCATACTGCCGATCGGCACCATTTCGCCCTGATTATTGCGGGTGCGCAGATTGGCGATATCTTCCACGCTCTCGCGGTATGGTCCGTCAGCCTGGGCCATCACGCGCCAGGTACGCCCGAACTGGTTAAAGTCATTGACATAAGACGAGCCGAGATAGGTCTGCAGCGTGCCGAACAGATCGGTTAGCGATACCCCCTGCGCTTTCGCCTTATCGCGATCGACCTGCACGTCCAGCTGCGGCACGTTAGCCTGGTAAGTCGAGATCGGGAAGTGCATCCCCGGCGTCTGCATAATCGCCCCGGACATCGCATTCACCGCGCTTTGCAGCGCGCCATAGCCCAGCCCTCCGCGATCCTGGATGTACAGGGAGTAGCCGGAACCCTGACCCAGTCCTAAAATCGGCGGCGGCAGGATGGAAAAGCCAAAGCCCTGCTGGATTTGCGCGATTTTGGCGTTGATCTCCGCGTTAATTTCCGCCGCCGTGTGTTTGCGCTGGTCGAACGGTTTCAGGCCAAAAAAGACCGTCCCGGTATTCGGCGTGTTGGTGAACTGCAGCGCGTTAAGCCCCGGGAAAGCGACCGCATAGTCGACCCCTTCGGTATTCATCCCGATCTCGCTCATTTTGCGGATCACCGCGTCGGTGCGCGCCAGCGACGACCCTTCCGGCATCTTCACGCCGCCAATGAGATACAGCTTATCCTGGGTGGGAATAAACCCGCCGGGGACGACTTTAAACATCACCCCAGCGGCGCAGAGCAGCAGCAGGTACACCGCAAACACTGCGCCACGGCGTCCAAGCGTTTTGCCTACCAGTCCCTGATAGCCGTTCGAGCTGCGCAGGAAAAAGCGGTTAAACGGACGGAAAATCCAGCCAAACAGGCGATCGATCAGCCGGGTAGGGAGGTCTTTCTTCGCGCCGTGCGGCTTTAACAGCAGGGCCGCCAGCGCCGGGGAGAGCGTCAGCGAGTTGATGGCCGAGATCACCGTCGAGATGGCGATGGTCACCGCGAACTGTTTGTAGAACTGGCCGGTGACCCCGGAGAGAAACGCCATCGGCACGAATACCGCACACAGCACCAGCGCAATGGCGATAATCGGCCCGGAGACCTCACGCATAGCCTGATGCGCCGCGGCAAGCGGCGCAAGCCCCTCTTCGATATTACGCTCGACGTTCTCCACCACCACGATGGCGTCGTCCACCACGATACCGATAGCCAGTACCAGCCCGAACAGGCTCAGGGTATTCAGCGAGAAGCCCAGCAGATAGAGAATGCTGAAGGTACCCACCACCGATACCGGCACCGCGATCAGCGGGATAATCGACGCGCGCCAGGTCTGCAGGAACAGGATCACTACCAGCACCACCAGCACTACCGCCTCCAGCAGCGTCTGCACCACCGCGCGGATGGAGTCGCGGACGAAAACCGTCGGGTCGTACGGCGCCGCCCATTGCATATCTTCCGGGAAGCGGGTGGCCAGCTCGGCCATTTTGGCGCGTACCGCGTTCGACAGATCGATGGCGTTAGCGCCGGGTGACTGGAAGATACCGATCCCAACCGCATCCTTATTGTTGAGCTGGGAGCGCAGCGCATAGCTGCCGGAACCCATCTCGATGCGCGCCACGTCGCGCAGGCGGACCAGCGAGCCATCCTGCGCCGTTTTCAGAATGATATTGCCAAACTCTTCTTCGGTATGCAGACGGCCCTGGGCGTTAATGGAGATCAGGAAATCGCTCTCCTGCGGCAGCGGCTCGGCGCCAAGCTGTCCGGCAGACACCTGGACGTTTTGCTCCTGCATCGCCGTCACCACATCCGAGGCCGTCAGACCGCGGGCCGCGACCTTATTGGGATCCAGCCAGACGCGCATCGCATATTCACCGGAGCCAAAAATCTGGATCTGGCCGACGCCGGGCAGGCGCGCCAGCTCATCCTTCACTTTCAGCGTGGCGTAGTTGCGCATATACAGCGAGTCGTACTTACCGTTTGGCGAAAACAGATGCACCACCAGGGTCAGCGTCGGAGACTGTTTCTGGGTGGTGATGCCCAGACGGCGTACATCCTCCGGCAGACGCGCTTCGGCCTGCGCGACCCGGTTCTGCACCTGAACCTGCGCCTGATCCGGGTCGGTACCTGGGCGGAAGGTGACGGTGGTGACCAGCACGCCGTCGGAGCCGGCGACCGATTTCATGTACATCATGTTTTCAACGCCGTTGATCGCTTCCTCCAGCGGCGTCGCCACGGTCTCGGCAATCACTTTCGGGTTGGCGCCGGGATACTCCGCGCGCACCTGGACGCTCGGCGGGACGACATCCGGATATTCGCTCACCGGCAGCAGCGGGATAGCGATTAACCCGGTGATAAAAATTAAAATCGACAGCACCGCGGCGAAAATCGGCCTGTCGATAAAAAAGCGGGAAAAGTCCATGTCTTGGATTCTCTGATTAGGGATCAGTTAAGGGTGGCGCTGGAGGTCATGGCAACGGTTTTGGCGTTAACCGGCATACCCGGCATAAACACTTTTTGTAAGCCGTCGACGATGACGCTATCCCCAGGATTCAACCCCTTCTGAACGATGCGTAAACCGTCTGCCAGCCGCCCCGGGATAATGTCGCGGCGCTGTGCTTTACCATCTTGATCAACGATATAGACGTATTTACGATCCTGATCGGTCAGTACCGCTTTGTCGTCGATAAGCGTGGCTTTGAACTCTGCGCTGCCCGGCAGACGCACGCGGGCAAACAGCCCCGGCGTGAACAGACGCTGCGAGTTATCCAGCAGCGCACGCATGCGGATGGTGCCGGTACTCGGCGTTAACTGATTATCGAGAAAATCCACTTTGCCCTGGTGGGGGTAACCTTCCTCGCCAACCAGGCCAATCTCCACCGGGAGCGCCTGATTATCGCTGGACGCGCCTTGCCCGCGGCGGGCGAGGTTTTGATAGTGGAGGTAGGTTGACTCGTCGACGTCAAAGTAGACGTACACCGTCTTCTGCGAGACCAGGGTGGTGAGCACGCTGGCGGTGTCGCCCGCGGTGACCAGGTTACCGCTGGTGATCAGCGCCCGGCTGGCGCGGCCGTCAATAGGGGCGGTCACTTTGGTGAAGTCGAGGTTAAGCTGCGCGGCATCCACCGCCGCCTGCGCGGCGCGAATGTCGGCCTGCGCCTGAACCGCGGCTGACCGGCGCTGCTCCCACTCTTCACGGGAGACGAGGTTGGTATGGACTAATTTATCGGTGCGGTTCGCCTCGCTTTGCGCCAGGCTGGCCTGCGTTTTGGCTCTTGCCAACGCCGCCTGCGCCTGCTCCAGCGCGGCGCGATAGGTTCTGTCATCTATCGTGAACAGCACCTGGCCCTTTTTCACCTCCTGGCCGTCGGTGTAATTCACTTTATCAATGTATCCCGAGACGCGAGGGCGAAGCTGAACGCTCTCCACCGCTTCAATGCGACCGTTAAAACTATCCCACTGACTGATCGACTTCACCAGCACCTTAGCGGCGCTGACCGTCGGGGCGGGAGGCGCAGCGTTTTGCGCGACGCTGTCGTCGCAGCCGACGAGCAGAAAGGAGAGCATCATCGCGCCGAGCGCGGTCAGGTGAATGTTTCCCCAGGTTTTTTGCAGGCTCATTATTTTTATTCCGGTAAATGTAGCCGCCGGGCAAGACGCAGCGTGAGAAGCCGCGCCACTTCCTTTGTCCGGGCTGGCTTAAGGCCATTTGTGTCGATCATCGCCACAAAACTGTAACAATTTCGAATACACTATCGCGGCGATTGTAGGAAGGCGCTTAACCAAGTGCAAGAATAATTGTTGCACTTTATGTGCGGTCCAGGGGGAGATAAAAAACCGCGATCCCGGCGTGGATTTAAATGTAACAATAAAACTTGCATTTTGTGTAAAAACAGGCCACCTTTAAATGCAACTGACAAAGATGCTTTTAACCGGCCGCGAGGGGGTAACATGATGAACACTGGCGCCATCATTCAGGATCTGATCGACTGGATCGACAACCATCTTGATAGCCGTCTGGATATTGACACCGTTGCCCGACGAGCCGGCTATTCGAAGTGGCACCTGCAGCGGATCTTCAAAGAACATACCGGGCAGCCCCTCGGAGAATATATTCGGGCGAAAAAGCTGCAAAAGTCGATCGAACGCTTAGCCCACAGCAACGAGCCGATCCTGAACGTGGCGATTGCCCTCGGCTTTGACTCCCAGCAGTCCTTCAACCGCAGCTTCAAGCGCCAGTACGGCCAGGCGCCCGGCGTCTGGCGCCGGAGTATCAGCCGCTCTGTTGCGCAGACATCTCGTCAGCGATCCGCATGACCGGGGAGGGTCAGTCCTGACCCGGCCCATGATCGAATTTGCTGCCTTTGCCGATGGCATAGAACTGCCCGCCTGCGACATAGTGAACGGTCCGTAGCTCGTCCGGCGCATCATCAAAAATCCAGTGTCCGTTGCGGAATACCCGGTCATCGCTCCAGGCGGCGACGATATCGCCCATAAACAGATTGTGTTGCTGCTGAATGTCCGGGTAGGGCATCACTTTGCACACCAGCCAGCCCGCACAGCCTGCCACAAGAGGAAGATCAAATTCCGGCTGATAAAAGAAGGGGATGGTGTCATTTTTATCCGGCGCGTCGGCATAGCTGCGCCCGCCAGCGTAGAGGACGGTTGCCATCTGGCTGACTACGGGGATCTGCACCACGAAATAGCCGCTCTTTTCCACCAGCTGACGAGTGAAAGCCTGGGTGCCAATATAGGCCACCACTTTTCGCTCGCCTGCCAGCCCAACCCAGGCGGCTGACATGACATTTTCGACGCCATCATATTTTGCGGAAATCATGGTGGTGGACCCGACCTGCAATAAACGATAGGCCTTACTTATTTCGACAGGCTGAACGGACATGGTTTTTCCCTTGTGCATGCTATTTTACGTAATGATTATCTGGATATTTATTGAGGGCATGTTCATTTTCGGGCCCTCTTTCGTAATCCACCGTGCAACGATACGCCAGGCGATTAAGCGTAAAAAGGTGCGTAAATTGTTTTCATTATTCATAATCCACGAATAATCATGCCGTCTGTCGGTAAGCTGCTCGCTACAGGAGAGAAAGAAGGTGGATCGTATTCAGGCTATGCAGATGTTTATGCGCGTCGCGGAGGCAGGAAGCTTCGTGCGTGCCGCGGAAACCCTTTCCCTGCCGGCCTCCACTGTCACCAGTACCATTAAAAACCTTGAAAAATACCTGAAGGTGCGGCTGCTGAACCGGACCACAAGGCGGGTGAGCCTTACCCCGGAAGGGATGCAGTATCTGGCGCAGTGCCGGGAAATTCTCGCCCTCATCGAACATAGTGAATCCACCCTGAGCGAGTCTGTCGCGCGGCCTCAGGGGCGCCTGCGGGTTGATATGCCCGCGGGCATCGCGCATTTCATCGTCATGCCGCATCTGCCGGACTTTTACCGGCGCTATCCCGATATCTACCTGATGATCGGCGTCAGCGATCGCCAGGTCGATCTCATTCAGGAAGGCGTCGACTGCGTGATACGAACGGGAGAGCTGAACAATTCCAGCCTGGTGGCCCGCCCTCTGGGCCGCTTTCGCTGGGTGACCTGCGCGTCACCGGACTATCTTCGGGAATATGGCGTGCCCCCGTCACCGGAGGCGCTCTCTCAGCACCGGGCTGTGCATTATTTCTCCGGTCAGGCGAGGCGGGCCGATGAGTTCCGCTTCGTTCGCCATGGCGAGACCTTTTCTGTACCCGTCAGCGGCAACGCCGCGGTGAATGAAACGGGGCTCTATATAAAAATGTGCCTGGCAGGATTTGGGCTGGCGCAGCTGGCGGAGAATATCGTTGCTGACCACCTGCAGGAGGGGAGACTGGTGGAAGTGCTGACGGACTGGCAGCCGCCCCCGGTACCCGTCACATTGCTCTATCCGCACCAGCGCTTTCTCTCTCCCGCCGTGCGGGCGTTTGCTGAGTGGATGAGCGAGGTGGTTTGAGGGGAGTATTGCTTGCATTTAGCGCTTCGCGATGGAGGGTAGGGTTCCAGCAGAAATATCTGGTCTGCTGATGAATCGCTCGATATTCTGTAATGCTTTGTCTTTTTTGTGAACAGGAAAAAGTATGCTTAATACGCTACCCGATTTACACAGAAGTTTTGCAGAGCAACTGAAGCTTAAATTACAGTCTGATTCGCGGATCCATTCCCTTCTCGCCGGCGGCTCGTTTATCCATGGCGGGTTTGATCAATACTCCGATCTGGATTTCGTGGTGGTGATCGACCCTCTCTATTATGACGAAATCATGGCTCAGCGTATGGCGTTCGCCGGAACGCTCGGCCATCTGCTACATGCTTTCACCGGGGAACACGTCGGTGAGCCTCGCCTGCTGATCTGCCTGTTTGGCCCGGAACTTCTGCATGTCGATCTGAAATTTATCACCCTGGACATGCTCACTCAGCGCGTTGAGGAGCCTGCCGTGCTATTTACCCGTGATAACGATGCTCTCAAGCGACAGCTGGCAAAATTTAGCGCGCACTGGCCGAACATGACGCCGGAGTGGTTTGAGTCCCGGGCCTGGATCTGGCTGCATTATGCCGTGGTTAAACTGGGCAGGGGGGAACTCTTCGAAGCGCTGGGGATGCTGTCTTTCTTCCGGGAACAAGTGCTGGGACCGATGCTGTTTCGTCGCGCCAATCTACCGCAACGCGGCGTTCGTCGAATAGAAGCCCTCGGCATTGATCCCGATGGCCTGCTGACTTCCACTCTGGCAACACACGATCGTCACTCCGTCGGGATTGCCATTCGAAGGGCTGCTGACGCTTATGTCAACCTGCGGGCTGATGCGCTGCCTGACAATATCGCAGACGATGCGGCGCGTCGGGCGGTCCTTGCCATGCTGGACGCGTATTCTCACAAGGGGTAAATCTATCCCTCCGGCCGCGGACGCGGCCGGAGGGTGAAAGGTGTCGTTGGTGGTCTAATTCTGAGAGGGATGGGTTGCCGGGTAATTGGTAACGCGAAAACAACAGAGCTTTTCGTTTGGTCTATCAATGGGCCTAAAAGGTTCGGATTTAATGAGTTCTCTTCAGACTTCGCGGGACAAATTGCAGGCACAAAAAAGCCCGCAGGGCTTGCGCCGTGCGGGCTTTCAGGACTACATCGGATGACTCTGGTAATCACCGATGGAGAATTTTGGTGCTGGCGGAGTCTGAATTGGTTTTTTAATCCATTGAATTTACTTTGGTAACTACTAGTTCAACTTTTTGCTGGTGCCTATTTGGGTGCCTAAAAGTTTTTTCTCCCTTTGATGAGAAAAATGAGACGAGATAGTGACTGTGCGTGATGATATCTAGTTGAGTTGTCACACTGAAAAACAGACTTGACCTGCTCACTGTTGAGTAACAGACCACAACTTAAGTTGACCCTCAACTGTTGTGACAACGACTGTGATTTCCTCTCCTCACCCAGAGCGGACGGTCAACAACTAATCTTCTGCGCACGCTGCCGCTAGGCCATCAAGCACTTGCTGATCAATATTGCTGATAAACTGCAAAATCACTCCTCTAAGCGCCTGAATATCGCCAATACTAAGACTGACAATGTTTCCTTTTTTGTCCTTCCCATTTCGATGAACAATATCATTTCGTGTACCGACGGCCTTACAAAGCTTGCTAAAGCTGCTATTGTCAAACTCCACTATCAATACATTACGGAATATTTCTTTAGCCTTAGCAAGATTGTGAAAAGCAATTCCATCTAAGGTGTCACGGACTCGTTTATCTAGCTTACGAAGCTGAGAGTGAATATTGCTGAGTGGAAACTTCATCTCACTATATTCTTCATAGGTAGTTACAAAACGCTCCATTAAGGCAGGGCGCGTCATGATTTCTCTTTTAATAATGTCACCAAGATAGGTTTCCATTGCCGTAATCATGCTGGCATAACACATCCTTTGAAGCGTGGAGTTAGATGGTTCTACCCCAGCAAGTTCCGACAGCTCAGCAAGCGATTCGCGGCAGGCTTTGCAAGGAGAGGTTTCGGACAAAGCTATTTCAGCAAGATCAGTAAAATCATCAAGATATTCAGCGACAATAAGCTCGGTCAGGTCAAGCTCACAAATTGCATCATCTGGCACGGTTAAAAGCAGCGCCAGAGAGAAGAAATCAGGATTTGATACCGGAAAATTAAAGTCAGCCGCCAAATAGCTATCAGAATATATTAACGGAGTACTCAGCATTGCATTAAGTAATGCTGGGGAGCTATCACAGCTGCTCCATTCTGGAGTACCATCTGAATACGGTTTATCGTGCTTCCGTCTTATTTTTTCCTTACGCGCCGCCGGTAGCAATTGAAGCCATTCGTCAAGTGACGTTCCTTTAATTACTTGAATAATATTGCTTTGTATATCTCTCATATTAAGATAAAAGGCGTCATCAATGTTTTTAGAAAGTCTTTCCTGTACTGATCTGAGTCCATACTCAAGCTGATCGATATAGCGTTCGAGACTGACGTTAAAGTCTTCCTTCAGAGTCAGGTAGTTGAAACCGTTCAGTTCCAGCCGCTTTTGTATCGTTTTAGCGCTTGCTCTATATCCTATAAAATCACGTACATCATCTGAGTCCTCGTCAGAAGTTCTCTCGACCACTTCTCTTACTCGCTCCGAGTGTTTGAAGTACCAAAAATGACAGCCATAATGAGTAAATTCTTCAATCACATACCCGTCAATTCTTATATCAGCCCAAGATGACAAGAGCGCTCTCCTTACCTTAATCAAGTTTCGCAATGGCCATACGAGTATAAGTCAGCGCCTCGTTCAAAACAGCCTGATATCTAACAACCTCGCACTAGAGGTCGGAGGATCAAGTCCGGCAAAAGGCACCTTTCATACCGCTCTTAGCTGCGGAGCCTAATATATTAAAATAATATAATTTCATTCAGAAACATATTGCCCAAGCAACTATTCTTACAATACCTTTTTTAACTATGTAGCTTTCTGTGGAGATGAAGCTATGTACCAGAACATCCGGCTTTGCCTTTTAACTACTGCCTTAATGATCTCTGCTTCGAACAGTAACGGTATGGATATAAATCTAGGGCCTATTGGACATTTATGCGATACATGCGGAGGTGGGGTTATCGGGGGATTGCCGATAGTCGGCCCAAGCCTCAATGAACTTGTCTCACAAGCTGGTGCCCCTGCCTTGGAACAATGGATTATTCAGTCTCGAAACACGGCTATAAATGGGACGGCTTCAATCCCTCCTATGATTCGTCAAATGCTCACCGGGTATGCAAGTGAAGACTCAATGAATAAGGCGAGATTTAAGGTCGAGGATAATGGTTTCCTCAATCTGTCGCGTGTTATTGAGCAAGCCGGGCAAGCTAGTGCTGTGACCCTCATAGACGTCATAGTGTTTCGTGATACTGCCAGTGCTAATAATCCAGCGATTTGGGCACACGAACTTACTCATGTTGATCAGTATTCGAGATGGGGTGCTCATGACTTTGCCATTTCATACATACGTGACCATGGCACAGTAGAACAACCCGCTTATGACAAACAATATCGTTATGCAGCCTGGGCGCAATCAAGAGGATTCCCTCAGAATCCGCAGCCGGTTGTTTCTATGCCGCCTCCAGTTATCAACATGCCACCACCGCAATATGTTCCGATCAACAACCCGCCGTTACAGCCAGTAGTTGTTGGCTCGTTTTGCCAAACACCTATGGGACGGTTCGGCCCCGGCCCTGCGATGATTGTCGGCTCACCCTGCTATGCTCAGATTCCGCAGGGCCTGGTGCAAGGGTTTATAATTAGATAATAGATATGGGCTTCTCCTGTATGGCCATAACAAAAAAATCGCCGGTAGTGGCGGGTTTCTTATAGGTGTCTTGCAGCCTTAACCTTGCTGTAAACGCTCAAGGGGAGAGAGTGTTGGGACGAATTGCGCCCCCTTTGTGCACCTCAACGAATCAGGCTTACGCAGATCTTCGCCGTCGGCGTTCTTGGGGTCCGCTGGGAAAACGGAAAATATCCTACGCCAAGCCTGTTTTTTAAGCAGGCATGGCAGGCAGCTTTGTGCCAGAAGCGGACATTGATAACATTAGTCTATGTTAATTAACTGGGAGATTGCCAATCCTATAGATTAAATGTAAAAAGTAATATAATCTACTGATTAATAAGATTATGAACCACATGATTACATGGGGTAATTATTAGGTAGCCTAATTTATGCCACTAATTTTTAGAACTGTTAAGAATTATCATTCTCCATACTCCAAGATCAATACCAATGGAGAAACTTCACTACAATGTAGAAAAATTGATTTATATCGTAGTATCATCACTGTTGGGAACCCTTCATTTTTAACGTTTAAGAATATTCATGACTACGGGTTAGCTAGAGCACTTTATGACTCGATATTCAAAAAAATTGGAATTATTGCAAGCAATATTCAGTCAGACTTTACGGGTATGAGGCGACACCCAATATTTGAGTCATATTTATCCGATGAGAAAAGAATTATTAGTTATAATTTAGGAATGGCCTTTGCAAAATTTTATTCCGAAAAGATTTTAGATATTCCGAATTTAATCCATGTCGAGTTTCTTAAAAAACAGAATGCTGTAACTTTCGTTAAACAAACGGGAGATAAGCGTCCTAAAGAACCAGATTTAGTTGGACAAACAGTAGATGGCAAATGGCATGTATTTGAAGCAAAAGGAATTTCAACATCTGAATCATATTTAAGTGGAAAAATCACTGAGGCAAAAAAACAAATTCAACAAATAGCTACAATTCAGGGTACACCACCTTCAACAGGTACGGCTTGTGCTACATATATTGGTCCTGATCGTATACTGACCTATCTTGAAGATCCTCCGAGCAACGACGGGCGACACGTCAAAGTTAATATTGAAAAATTCGTCGAATCTTACTATGCACCTTTCCTACTCGCCGAAAAGTTAACAGGCCTAACTCTTCGTAAAGAGTCTATCGATGGACTTGATGTAGATTTTTATGAACTACAGCATGCAAGTAGGAAATTGCGCATTGGGCTTTCTCGAGAATTATCCGAATTGATAAAAAGTAAAGATTATAAAAACCTAAACGGAGTTATCGGGCAGTTGAAAGAATATTCAAATATTTACGAAAAGCAAAATAATTACTCTATTGGCCTCGATGGATTTGTTCTTGGTTATACTGAGTATTAGGTTTTACTAGTATTCTATCATAATAGAGTCAGTTACTATATGAAACAGCGGTATTATTAAGTTAATGTCTGCTTATCGCTCACAGCGGACCTTCAAACCAGCCATCTCGTCCGCTCTGTGCCGAAAGCTGAAGTAGCTAATAGCACTTATTGTTGATCAATGAAGAGCTGGTCAATTGAACAGGCTAATTTAATTGATAGCTAGCGTAACTATGAGGAGACACACTCATAGTGATGAGCGTGTTCCCATATTAATTATCAGATTATGATAACGCAGCTCGGTCATAAAGAGGCATAATCTCTTGATAAACCTGATTGTAAAGCTCTGATTTTAGCAGACTGTATTTTTCAGTCATAATAAGTGTTTTAAACTGATTCGTTTCTCTTTCAAATGAAACTGAGCCGATAATTAGCTGGCTATTAGTTGATAAACCATTAATACATAAATCGAATAACTTTTTTGTTGTGCGCGGATCTGGATCTTGTTGTTTAGGCGAGTCAATTACTACTGGAAGCATAGGACTTGTCGATTTATCTTCTATTGTTTTTAGAAGAGCATAGTGATAAGCCAATATTGATCTTGGAGCACGGCTGCCTGTTTCGCTCTTAGAAATCGGACCATATTGAAGAATAGTTCCAACTTTAGGATCTTTGATACCTAACTCAGTTTGCGCAAACTTCAGTGACTCTTTAAACTTATCATTGATTTCTTTTGCTCGCTTTTTATCTTCGAACTTTGCTATTTCTTTTGAAAGCTGAGTTCTAGCAACATCCAATTCGCCTATTTTTAGCAGTAATTCGTTAATTTGCTCATCGAAAGTTACCTCAACCTGCTTACTTGCTTGAGACTTAATAACGTCTTGAAGAGTCAGTTGCTCTTTGACTTCCAGAAGCATGTTTTTGAGTTCTGAGCTTAAGCTTATAGCCTGTTTCAAATCTTCTTTAATTTTAGTGAGTTGATCATCATATACAGATTTTTCCTCATACAACTTTGGTATGATTTGCAATAGCTTTTCTTTATTCTCAAGTACTACATATCTCGCTTCTAAGCCTGCCGATGGTAGCAAAGAATCTATATCATTTTCATCGAGCTGTCTTTTTGATTCCTCTATTTCTGTTACTAATTCATCTCGTAGAGATAATATTTTTATGAGCTTAATTCTGTATTCTGTTTCTTCTTGATGTAAGTCTTGGCACTTACGAAGGAAACGTTCCAGCAGCTCTTCATAATATTTTAGATCCACATCGAAAAGTACTCTTCCAAATGACTCTTCGAATCGCTTTTTAGCTCTCTTTAGAGCTTTTAACGTCGTTCGGATTTCAACAAGATCGATATCAATTAAATTAATCTTTCCTTGTAAAGTATAGTACTCCTTTGGTTTTACACCAGTATGAAAATTCAAGATATTTTTTTGCCAGTCCTCATACATAGCCAAACTGCTAAATGAATCTAAAACTTTCCCCCAACCGCTATCTTGATCAATATAGTAAGGGAGATAAAGACTTGCTGGTTGTGCTTGTCCCTGAACCAAATTAGTTTTAGTCACAAGCTCCAAATTGAAATCAAAGACATCACGTACAGCTAATGCAATCTCTGTACGAGAGCTAGAGGTCACTAAGTGATGCTCTTGTCCTGCTGTTATATCGAAAATGGAAATACGTTTTCCGTGGCGAAGAAACGCATAGTCACGATTATTAACACAAATAACAACTTTTGAAACAAAGTTATCTTCTTTCCACTTTTTATCCAGTCGAACATCTGCACCTAATGTATGATATAAGCTCTTTATAAAGCTAGACTTACCTGTGTCGTTCTCACCTGTAATGATATTAATATCAGGTGAGAACTTGAAGGAGAATCCTTTCTTATCGCGAAGGGATAATATGTGAGCACTTTTAAAGTATATGCTTTTCATTATTCACCTCCCTCTAAGAGTTTCTGGATTATTGAGTAAATAACTATGCATTCTTTCTTCCCTGACTTTAAGGTCAATGCATAATCTGGACAAAGTGCATCAATTTTATACATGGTTTCAGTTAGATATAATTTCAAATCCGAGTGAGCACTCGGCTCATCGTAAAGGCTAATTGCATATTCTAGATATACAGTCGAAGGATTTTTTGTGTTTTGGTTAAGGTCGATGCAAACTTGTGAGAACATGGCTTGCAGGATAATGAGCTGAAGCGATGTTTTGCCAAGATCATTGAATAGGGGACTAGCTTTGTCCCAATCAGGCTTTAAACTATTACTTGCATTCAAGGAATCAAGCACACCATTCAATGCTTCTGATGAGAAACCCTTTCGTGAAATAAGTTCAGAAAAATTAATAATATCTGCGGATTTTACCTTGGATTTTTCTCGACACGCCTGTTCAAGCAAAGAAGCTAATGCATTAACACTCAGGCTAATGCTATCGCCAAACTTCTTGCTAAGGAAATCGCATAGTTTACCTTTTAGATGTGTAATGTGGTCATCTAGGCTTAATGAGGATTGAACGAAACGCATAACAGAAAGATCGATACTGGAGTCATCAAGCTTTACTTGATCTTTGATTGCTTTCTTAAAGCTCGTCTGATACTCCACTTTGACTTCATTTGCACCAAAACAAGACTTACCACCGTTTTCCTCACATAGATTGAAAGAAGCATTAGTAACAAAAAGGAGCTTGGGTGAATATTCGGCGAAATTCTTATGATGAATAAATAACTTACCGATGATAGATATGGGGTTCTTCTTGGTGCTATTACTAAGAGTGGATGCAGTCCAGTGTTTCTCTCTTGTTTTTACTTGAGCAAATGTGAGTTGTGTTGGAGAAACTTCGTCATCAAGAATAAGAACATCATCATGATATTCGAAGATAAACACATAGTTCTTTTCATCTAGTTCATATTCCAGCATTTGAGATAAAGCCCAACAAGTTTGATAGTCAAACCCACGTTGAGCAATCTCACCGCCTCTTTCAGACTGCGGAATACTAACTAATGTTTCAGCTAACCCCATATACTCCCTTATGTTTAGTTCAATGGACTCGCGTAACAACATCATTAATCCGATTGAATACAAATAGTAGCATTAGCACGAACTATTGGGTAACACATTCTGAAAGTTAAAAAAATGTGAGTTGCAACATCGAAACAGGGAAGTTAAGTAAGCGACTTTGTCTCTAGCGAAGTCATAGCTCTATTCGTTCAGAGGAGGACCAAGAGTCTTTGAAGTACGTGCTGGCGGCGCTCGCCAAGCGTTTTGGAGGCGATGAACATGGTGAAGACTATGAGAAGGTGCGATCGGTTGCCTTCACACGTTTCTACGGCGAGGACGACGAAGATGGTCTTGTTAGTCTGCAGCGTTTCGCAGTTGGGTTAGTCCAGAGCTTGATGGCTGAGATTGTGACCTGCTCCTAGATGATTAATACGCCACTATGCTGGTAATGTCAGCAGATCGCTCATAGCAGCCATTCAAAGCGTTAATAATTTGTGTAGATTTTCTATTCCACATAATGTCGGTTATCGGGAATGGTTTGACTATCCAACAGGTAGTGCATTCTTTCCAGTTCAACAAACTGGTCGTACCGATAAAGAGAGCAGGAACACGGATGGCGTGTGAAGCAGAATGAAAAAGATGATCGATTAAACCGATCGATTGATAAAAATTGATCTGCAAAATGAATTATCCGGCCCGGTAGCGCCTGTGTTAAATTCCTAAAAACTCATTTAACGTATTGTTTATTAATTTATTTCCTATCTTCTGGTGGGCGGCTTTCTTTTGTCCTGCGGGCACGGCACCGGAATGCGACAGCAGGTGATGGAATGAAAAGATGTGCCAGATGTAACAAGAAAAGAGGCGTTCTGGACCGGATTTTCGGGCTGGATAAAGAATTCTGCGATGGCTGTCTGATGGTGGTTAACCAGGAAATCAGAGAAAAACGAGTGGTATCCACACCTGTACAAAAATCACCTGAACGCTCTCCCTGATAATGTTTCTTACCCGGCAGGTTATTGCCCCTGATGGGGTGACAGCTCTGAAGTTTCCCTCTGCTTACATTCCCTTTGCTCAATGAAAATCAACATCGATATCAGCGTCATCATTCCTACATGCAATGCGGCTGACAGTATCGGGGTTCTGGTCCAGACACTGCTTGGCGAAACAACGCTGAGTCCTGAAATCATTGTTGTGGATGATGGCTCAACCGACGAAACATGGACGCTACTCAGCGCCATTACAGATGAACGGCTTATTCTCATTCGTCAGGAAAATCAGGGCGTGTATGCTGCCCGTAATGCTGCACTGGCGATTCACCGTGGTGAATGGGTGGTGTTCCTGGATGCGGATGACCGGGTTGCGGCAGATTTTCTGCAGGAGCGGCTGCGCACAGCCCGCGAAGCGCAGGCCGATGTCGTCCTTTTCAATGCCCGGCATACAGACAGCGCCGGACATCTGCGGCATACCGTTCACTGCAGACAGCCTTACGGTCAGACGCTGACGGGTCAGCAGTGGATACGCCATTGCGTCAGTCAGAGAGAATGGCCGCATTATCTGTGGCTGCAGATAATCCGTTCAGCGTATATTCGCGAGCATGACCTGCGATTCCAGGAAGGGAAAAGCCACAAGGACATTCTCTGGACGATACAGCTTGCCGCCGCAGATGGCCGATTTTATTTCTCTGACAGACAGGATTACCTGTGGGTGAATAACCCGGCGTCAATTACCCACCGCCCGGATTATTATGATATCCGCGCGTTCAGCTATTGCGACGTGATTGCAGATATTCTGACACTCAGTACACAGACGCAGTACCGATCTGTCAGACGAGCGCTGGTCAGGCATGCGCTGGTGGAAAGCCGCCATTTTCTGGGCCTGTACCGGCGCAGGGTGAATGACCGGCTGGCGGTCCGGGCGCGTTTTCGTGCGCGGATAGCCTTTCGCCATCTGGTACCCGGCGTGAGCAACCTGAGCGATGTCTTTTTCCTCCTGAAGCTGGTCCGCAATATTTATCTGCCTGGTGTCCGCAATACTCCCGCAGCCGTTTCGCAGGTGCGGCGTTAATCCATGGATATCGCAACGCTTCTGGCTCGGTCGTGGCAAACTGCGACAACGGGTGATGACTCCATTAGCTCCGCAAGGGATATCGTCGAACACTGGTATGATAAAGGCGGTGACCTCACCCGACGGACCCGACGGTTTATGCTGCGGGAATGCCTGTGGATAGCCGCACATTACCGGGACACTGAAACGGTACTCACCCGACAGTTTCGCCTGCTGACCGTGTTACTGTATCTGGGCGGTTATTTTCCGAAAGGAAATGCCGACGGCATGCTACCGGAGAAATGTTTCATTTTACTGAACGCCCCGGAATTAAGCCCCATCCTGACAGACGATACGGCCCCTGATGTTCTGGCGGCGTCCTGCCACACCCTCTTCTACCTCAGACGGATATCTCCGTTAAGGTGTTACCGCCATACGCGCTGTCTGAGCGAACATCTGTATCAGTTGATGGAGATCTGATAAAAGCGCCAGTCTTTGTACTGGTACCTGAGGGGCTGATCGCTGACGGTGTTGGCGTCAACGATCAGGGCTAACGTCATTATTTCCCTCCGCTGAATCTGCCACCTGTGATGTCAGTAACGGTTTTATATCCCTTACGGGTCATCAGCCCGGTACCCTTCCGGGCGCGGAGCATATCGATGCTGCCGATGAACGGAGACTGTTCTTTCACGCTGAAACCGTGACGGTCAGTACGTACTAGGTCGTACTTTTCCACGATAAAACTCACCGCGTCACACAGTGAGATGCCCGCATCAATGTGCTTCTGGATCACTCTGTCGTTGCCAAACGGTGTGTCGTTAAGCGTGAGTCCGTAATGTTGCTCCAGCAGATACTTCAGTGATTCTTGCCAGATTTCGACTGTTGACAGACGTGACGATGCCGCCCTTTGAGGGGGCAGGGATTGTATTTGCATGGTTTGCGCTCTTTGTTGGCTGGTTTGACGAAGGAAAAGCGTCCGGGGTTTATGCGGTTGTTGCAGATGTCGGATAAATTACGATGTACAGATAGCCACAGGAGCCGAGCGTATCGGCCTCACATATCAGCCCTTTTGCGTGGAGCGTGATGCAGCGCTGAATGTGGGGCGTGAGTTCGTTGCTGGTCAGCATGATCTCCATCTGCTTCATCAGTAACGGAAATGCCTGGTCCAGATGGCGTAAATCTGCGTCATTAAATGTCCCAGTGATGCTGGCGCGGTCAGCAAGGTAATGCAGGCGGTTACCCTCCTGTACCAGCCGGGCACCAAAACATGGCGTGACGTTGCGTCTGAGGCCCCACCAGTGTTCCGCGATGTTATGGTTGATTACGCAGGTTGCTTTCTGCATGTAAGTACTCCTTAACGGTGAGTTAATTCAGGGTAACGCTGCGCAGGATCACATACGGACCGTTGCGGTCCTGTCGGCGTTCAGCAAACACGGCCAATACCCCCCCGGATATCCTGCACTTCCCTGCCGTAGTAATGGCAGATACTTCCGAACCACTTATATTTCCCGGTACAGAAGCGAAACAGCCGGGACTCAGAATGCTGGCGGTATATCGCCATTGCCTGACGTTTACTGATGATTCTCATCATTATTCTCTCCCTAAAGCCAGCCACGCTCGGCAAACGAGACGATGTCCATGCCTCCCACGACCAGGTGGTCCAGCAGGCAGATATCCACGAGTTTAAGTGCCTGTTTCAGATGGTCAGTGAGCAGCCGGTCGGCATGGCCAGGTTCCGCATAACCTGACGGATGATTATGTGAAAGCACGATGGCAGCCGCGTTGTATTTCAGTGCGGCCTTTATCACTTCACGGGGATGTACCTGCGTATGGTTGATGGTGCCGGTGAAGAGCGTTTCATGGGCAATAAGACGATGCTGGTTATCGAGGAAGAGTGCCATGAAGACTTCACGCTCCAGCGTGGTGAGCTGCAGACGGAGCCAGTCGCGGACCGCCTGACTGGAGGTGAATGCCTCGCCGGGTTCGCGTAACTGGCGTTCCAGCAGGGTCAGTGCGCGTCTGATAGTGCGCTGTGCGACGGGAGATATTCCCCCGCGGTCAGGGGGACACGTGGTGGTATTCATTTGCTTTTCCTGTCTGTTGACGTATCCGGGACGGATGTGTTGTACAGTTTCACGGCAACGACGAACTCGTTGTGCAGGGATTCGAACCATGCCCAGATATGGAAGAGAGGGGTACCTGCCGGGAAATGCAGGAAGGGTTCGTCGGTCACAACCTCTCCGTCCTCATCCCTGACCGTTGTTTTCCCCAGCGCATCCCTCAGGGCATTAAGATGAGACAGTTCATACGGCATAGCGGGACGCTCAGTCGGTAATGCACATGATGGCGTTGCATTCCGGGTGATTGAGCGCATAGTCACGCAGACGCCAGTAATGTTCCGTCATGGCATCGCATTCTGTGCGGCATGCGTGATGACTGTAAGCGATAAGACAGACCGCAATCCCTGCAGCTTCGGCGCCCATGTCTGCGGCATTGCCATTCATGGCGTTAAACAGCGACCAGAAGGCATCGCTGTCCGTTTCCGGAGCCATGAAGGCTCCGCCGTTGCTGAGAGAATAAAAACTCCAGATACCGCCGCTGTAGTCAGCGCAGAACCGGTCCATCCACGCAAAGACCTGCGGTTCAAGGGTTATCCACTGCGGGATGTTGCCAAAGTGCTGCGGCCAGAATTCCACACGCTGTTCGTCCGCTACGGACATGGCTGTCAGTGCCGGTGCAGAACCGTCATCGCCAGCCTGCAGAGGTCGCTGATTGTTATCGTTAATATTAATTATGTCGGTCATGTTAATTTTCCTTATGCATGGAGATGTCGAATGAAGGTCTTGGGCCGGGGATTGATTTCTGTGGCGGGGCGCGGGTGACTACCGGTCCAACAGGTTCAGCATGTTCTCCGCCATCACCCAGAGCGCGCGGTTTAATTTAACGTCGCCATCAATCCCGTTTACTGCGCGTGTATGGGTGTGTTTACCCTGAGCGGTACGGCCACTTAGTCCGCCTTTCAGCAGGTTTTCCTGAATGCGCTGGTAGGTGGTCCACAGGTCATCTCTCTTGTCCTGCCAGCGGCGGGGTGCAAGAATTTGCGATTCAGTCACAGGCTGATACTCTTCCCCAAAACGGTATGTCAGCGCCGCTTTAGCCAGTGCATGCTGCGCGGGTGACGGGAGTTGCAGGGACTGCATGGCGTCACGTTTTTCTTCCACCCGGTCAAAGACGCTGAGAACCTCATAAGCCCCTTCAATCACCTTCCCGACAACATCCCCCCGGTGTGGCACGCGGATCTCGCCAAACGATTGTCCGCAAACGAGCGAATTGGTGCAGACACTTCTGAATATCCCCGGCAGCAACTGAAAACTCGATGCGCCATCGTGAGAATTCAGAATGATGATTTCCGGCACCTGCTGGCCGTTTATCTGACCGGCACGACGCAGCCGGAGCATATGCTTTGTATGTTCCCGTCGGCTCTGGTCGCGCACTCGTGACTGGCAGGCAAAGAATGGCTTGAACCCTTCGCGTTTAAGGTTCTCCAGCAGGGTGATCGTGGGTATGTAGGTGTACTTTTCGCTTCTGGAGTCGTGCTTGTCTTCCCCGAAGACGCTGGGGACATGCTGCATCAGTTCTTCGTGGGTTAAGGGGCGGTCGCGGCGAATCTGGTTCACCCGGCCAAAACGGCTGGCTAATCGCATAGTTGATTCCTCATCTGATTACTCTGATGGCATAAAAGCAAAAGCCCCTGCTCCGTGAGGAGGCAGGGGCTGGATGTGTTGTTCTCAATGAACGGATAGGGCGGGATTACAGCGTATCCAGAATCTTCAGTATCTGCGCCATCAGGGCGGTGATAAGTGCAGTGACCAGCAACGTGACCGCTTCCCGGGCTGTATCAATGCAGTCGTCATCGTAACCGGCCTGACGAAAGCGGATTTCAATATACTGCCGGGCATGATGTCCGCCGCACCAGGTCAGCGCCTGGCTCAGGGCGGTCACCAGCATTTTCAGAAAGGTCATAGGATTTACTCTGGACTGCGCAGCGGCAGCCCGTTGGTCATGTGGCATTTTTTAGGTTGGGAAACGTTAATCAGGGGCGGGGGACTCAGTGGTAAGTGTAACGCCATCCCCCCTTATCAGTAGTGACGACGACTTCTGAAGCCACGCAGTTATTATAAAAACTCACGCTGACGGACTGCCCGTAACGCAGGGTAACAGGCAAAATAGTTTCTTTATTGCTGGAGTACAGATATTTCTGGTTGGCAATGCGACAGTTTCCCCGGTTCACGTCAATATTTTCGACTTTCACGGTGTTATCCAGTGCAGTGACCACGACCGTGACGTAGCGTGTTCCGGCAGGGTGAACCTGATTACTGGTCTCCACTTTGATGGATGGCGTTGGCTCTGCCAGCGCCAGGGCTGACAGTGCAAACAGTGCGGGCACCAGCATGTGTTTAAATTTCATAAACTGTTCCTTTTAAAAATAACGTAATCAACAGGTATTAAATTCAGATGCAGGCTAGAGTGCATCTTTACCCACGCAGCCGTGGGTCCCGAATACTGGCAATACCTTTGCTGCCCCAGCTAGCGTGAATGTGGCATCCTTAACACCGTCTCCGGTTACTGAGACCTGTTTGCCATTACGTAGCTGAGCCCAGGCCAGCGCCAGGTTATTACCGCCCACTCGACTGCCAGATTCGCTGATGTCGATGGGGGCTCCACCGTCGATGCTGACCTGAAGGTTTTTATCTTCATCCATACTGACCTGATGCCCGCTGGCGTCAGTGAATATGACCGTGGCCGGTTGCGAGCCGTAATCCTCACAGGTCAGAGACAGTTGCGATTGACTTTCCCCATTGATAACAAACTCTGATACTCCCTGGCCCCAGCCCTGGGTCCAGGTGGTTTGATTACCGAAGGCCATTGCCACTGCCGGTACCAGCGCACAGGTCAGTAGTAAAGGGTGAATCATTTTTCTGTTCATTTTTGTGCACCTCTGGTTTTCGTAAAACGCTACCCGGAAAGGGTATCTGCATGTTTTTTAGTAGAAGACAGACAGTCATAAGCATCCCGTTGGGATTTTATAGCTGCAAAAAAGAAGGGGATAACGATGAAATTCGATCGAACCGATCGACAAAATTGATCGTGGTTCAGTAAATATATTTACCGTAAACCTCGCCCGAGTTTATCGATGGTCCGGTTTCATTTCGGAAGGGTGATATATATCTGAGATTTTATTGAACACAGGCTGAGGAAATGCATCACTGAGGCGGTATGGCGCAGACACCGTCCTCTGTGACAGGAGGAACACTAAAAAAGCGGTTATAGAAGAGATTACAGGCTCTGTGGTCGCTGGTGTCAATGTGAAAATATTTTGCCATGTACTGGCTGAGTATATGCTGAAATTCGTCGTAGATTTGTTGAGACCTCCGCTTGTGCTTCACCCTGATTTCATCGACTAAACGATAACATTGCTCCAGCAGGTGGTCGGCGTCGCCGTTCAGCAACGCATGAAACGCGGCAACGGCAAATAATTCATTCGCAGGCCCGGCATTAAGCCAGACGCTGACTTCGGTACAAACCAGCGTTTCCCATAGGGACATCAAATTCAGGCGTAAGGCTTCCTCTTTTAACAGACGGGTTAGTGGAGGGAATGCGTAAATATCAGTGTCAAATAGCCTGCGTGACAGACTTAAATCAGCAAAGGCAAGATGCTTAACTCCGTACAATGCTTCCTGTACAGCATCTGAACCGTATTTATCCGTTAACGCTTTCAGTAAGGTCGATTTAACCGGTTGAGGTATTTCCATTGCTTTTATGCCACTCAGCACTCCTGACTGACAGCAGGGGATAAAATCCTTCATCATCCGGTTTATAGCAGCAGGTGCGATGATAATGTTTCTGGCGATATTTGCACCGCCCTTAGAGTTAGGGTAAATGTGGCATAGCTCAAGATCCAGCCAGGGGATTAACCTTTTTGTCGTATCAGCAACTCTGTGCCCGTTCAGCATATTATACGTTTTTTGGTGGACAGCTTTGCGCTGATATAACCGAATGAGGTCTGCAATATCCGTCGGACCGGTGATACTCCCCAGTCCAAGGGAATTATTTTTTAGCATAGCTTCCACATTGAGCCAGTAAGAGTGCTTAACCAGTCTTATAATAGCATCGTCATCGATTAACCTCCGGGCTTTATCCCGATGTTCCTTACAACAATAAAACTGATTGCGGGTTTCAGATATACTGATACCACAGGCGGGATACTGGCATATTAATGCTGCTCTTTCCGTTCGTCTGGCTGCATTTAACTGTCTGCCCTGATAATGTACCGGGCATAGCCGTAATATCCGTTCGGCGGGTGTATGGCCGATCTGTGCCATGCAGTTATTTCTTTTACATACGGCCATAATTAAACTCTTATTTAATGTGATAATGTCTTTGCTTTTGTTGCTAATAACAATGATACTATTTTTATATGTCATTAAATATATTTATTAATCAACATTAATTAAATGTTAATGTATTTGTCTCAAATGAGTAAGAAATACACTAGCAAAACACATTGTGTGAAATTACATGTTTTGATGGCTGTTAATGGTTCATATCCACAGAGCTTTCCACCAGTCGTCATTATCTGTTTTTTAGCACTGTATTCTGAGAAAACCCCGCGCGGATTGCGACCAGTCGCGACTGGCGCGGGGTTTTTGCCTCTGTGGCTGTTTTTCGAAGACATTTAACCGGTTTACGCTCTGGCCTTTCGGGTCTCTGTAGTGAGGTGTCCCGATTAATATTCCAGCCTGTTAAAGTCAAAGTATTCAAAACCATACCTGCCAGTGACATTCTCTGGCGATGCAATAATCGGATTATGTCCGTTCTCCAGGAATGCCGGTGGAATACACCATGAGTGGCGACATTCCAGGGAGGGCATGGCAATATACACCGCAGAATGACGGCCGGCACGAATAAAACAAATCAGACCTAGTGCGATTAACTGCTCAAGAACAGATTGTGATTTACTGGCGTCACGCAGCCGGTTCGGGCCGTTCCGGTTTACCTCATTTTTCCTGAGTGGATATCCCTCATTATCGAGAAATTTCTCCTTAAGCCACCTGAACATCTCGTAAACGTCCTCCATAAATGCATTCCGTTCAGAAGAAGGGAAAAACAGCCTTTCCGCTTCTTCAAGATGCCATTCCACAATTTTGAAGGCGGCCTGGATGACCCCCCGCGAAATACATAAACTCTCAGGTGAATACATATATGTCAGAATGGCCGCAACCCTGAGGGCATTCGCCCCCGCTTTGGCTGCAATTTCACTGATATGCTCCATCTGCTGTCCGGGGGCTGTTTTACGGCTGAGCTCTGACTGTTTATCTGCCCAGTAAGTGGTCGCATCATCAGATAATCTGAGCGTTTGTTTCTGCGTATCGTGACTATAAAAACGCGCCTTTTGCTTATCAAGTAACTGGTTAATTTTACTGTGGAACACATTTAATGCTTCATCAGAATGAGCATGGTCCGTATTTGTGCGGCGACGTCCCAGCGTGCTGATGGTATTGATATAAAGAAACCGCGACAGAAAACCACTTCCCTTGCTGAGTTCACCGTGGTTACGGCGGTAATTTTCAAAGACCGGGGGCTGAACCATTAATGCCAGGGTCAGGCAGGCGTTGATATCGTACTCCTCACCGCCCGGGCGGTGGTATTCATAGGTCTCCCCGTCCCAGGCTTTATTCAGTAAACCGAGGTTGTTTTTCAGATACCCTTTAAAAAAGGTAATTGCCTCATCTGAGAGCACCCCGGCTTCAGAATACCGGCTCAAACCTTCCAGGAGCGCCTTTGCGGTGGTGTCGTCATAAAGCATCGCCAGGCGGGTCGGAGGCTGCTGCCGGGTTTCTGCATGTTCATTTAACAGCCGTTCTTCCTCCGTCCCCTCAGAACCGCTTTTGATGGCAGTGTACAGATTACTGGTCAATGCTTTCTGGTGTATTTTCCAGATATTGTCAGCACGCAGGTGTGCCTTCATCAGACCGTCGTGCTGCTGCTTCATTTGCTCAGCGAACCGGTAAAAAGGCTTCATCACTTTTTTGCTGATACTGGTCTTACCTTCACCGGAGACCGCCAACGTCAGTAAATACAGTGCACAGTGCATCGGATCCGATGAGTGTGGTGGTACCACCTCAATATGAGCCTGACAGGCGAGGGAAGAGGCTGCCAGTACGGCCCCCGCTATCAGTTCCGCCGGGATACCCGTCTCGTTATAAAGAGCATCAATGACATCCCGCATCACCGGCGGGAACGCGCAGACAGGGTAACCCTCCGGGGTTCTGTTTTGTACGGGAATATAAGGCTCCGGCATTTTCGGAATGACAGTGTGTGGCAGTATATTCTGCATGTAATATTCTCCTTGGTTACTGTTTTCAGTAACGGGTAGTTGTGAATATAATAAAATAGCCAAGCGTCAAAATTTATTTAAAGTAATAATCTTACCCAATAAATAATCGTATTCAGTTTCCTTGCAACTGGCAAAAATATGTCGCAGCGAGCACATATTTAAATCAGAGACGTTGTTATATAACCTGCGTATCCTCCTTTAATTTTTACCAATACTATCTCATCGCTTATGATGCCTGCTGGCGTTCCAGCAGCCATGCATCCAGCTCTGACTCAAGCCAGCCGACGGACTGCATACCCAGCCTGCGCTGTTTCGGGAAGGTCGGGTCGTAACGCGGTGACTTCGGGTTGATCCAGTCATAGATGGTTGAGCGGGCGATGCCCGTTTTGTTAACAACGGCGCGTATGCGCAGTATCCTGATACCTTGTACAGACATATCTGTTAATTCCCCCTGTTCTTTCGATATGGACGCAATTGTATGGTGCCGGAACAGGTAATGGCACCCGCCTGGTGGCTGTAGCAAAAAAGGCATTTTATAACAATGAGATAGGAGGTTTTTTTTAGGTTTTTTCCCGTTTTTTGTTGGTGACAGAATGTTTTTTTTCGAGAATGGTGTCGGAAGCGTCTGGCTAAGGGCGAGAATGAGTCGTTCCAGGTGTCAGGCAAGGAAATTTACTGGAGTATAGAAATTGTCATTCGAAAAGAGGGACTTCATGGCTGATTTAGACAGGGATTTTACCCCTGATGAGTTACTCATCGTATTTCGTAAAAAGAGGAAAGCGTTACGTTTTCATCTCGGGGTCAGACAGAAACATATCGCCAGGCAATGGCTGAATAAAGATACTGAAATTGTTATCGTGCTACAAACAGGGAGACAAACGAAGGATGAAGATTTAGCGCGGCGACTTGCTGATGAGCACGGAGAGAAAAAATGGCGGCGTTATCTGAAAATTTTCAGTCTTTCAGAATGGATGATAAAGGGGATCAGGAACGATATGTCTGAGGCTGAACAATACTGGGAGCAGGGAACATCGGCTCTCGAACCTGATCCAGATCATGCGGTGCAATTAATGCTGAAGGCTATCGCGTTGTTGGATCGCGGTCTGAAACGCAGTGAATCCGCAGCAGGTAAAAGAATCAAGGAACGGCATAAACTCAATTCTGCTTATGGCGGAAAGGTCAAAGCGACACGTTTTGATGGCGTTAAAGACGAAGTGATAAAACACCTGGAAGCGCAACCTGAGGGCTGGGAAACTAAAACCGATGCCATCAACGCAATTATTAAAGCGTTAAGGCCCTATATTGAGGAGCATGGATGGCCTTCCGCACAGGATAAAAACGACTCACGGGACGCGGCAATGGTGGAGGCAAGCCAGAGCAAGTTGTTGGCTGAATGGTCAGTCAAAGACAAAAGAGTGAAGGCGGCGTTCGCGAAGGCAGTACAAAAACGTATCGGGGTGTCGCAAAATCGATAGCCCGGTACCTTGAGAGCGCGTACGTGATTCAATGTGACTGCTTTTTCTCAGATGTGGCTGTGCAGAAGAGCATAGAGCTGATAATAAGACGATACGAGCTCCCCTGAACATCATCGTCTTTTTAGCGATACTGACAGGGTTGATAGCGATACAACTTTTTAATGAGTAATCTGTCGGGAGTACCTTGCACTTTTTAATGGTATGCCGGATCACACTGTCCAATCTGGCAATGGTATTCGTCGTGTAAAACCGCCTCTGCCGCTGGTACCCCAGGTCATGGGTTAATGCTTTGTAGTCCTTCTAAGATACGAGCCGCAGGCTATTACGCACCATGTGAATGATACAGAACTTAATCCGCTCTCCGGATAAACTGCATTAATGGCGTCAGAGATGCTCTTCAGCTCATCAACGTAGGTGATGAGGATATCTTAACTTCGGCACAACTCAGCTCATAGCTTAATTAGTTGATAAAAATCAGAGTGGGGCCCCTCGCTATATCTGCTCATAGATCAGGTTTGACCTGACGCAGCTATTACACAAAACTAAACCAGCTACTCTTAAAATCCGAGAATGTACAGTCTCTAACGGCTTTCCAATAGTTACCGAAATTCTCAACGACTAGGTAAATGTCATCATACAGCGGTCAGTTCTGCATCCGCAGTATATTTGCTCGTATGTTAACCTAGCATTAGTACAACATCATTCTTAGGCGAATGGCCCAGCAGGCTTTTTACTCCTTAAAAATTCACTTCTGGTTGAGTAAATTATTCAATGATTTTTGTTATTTAAATCAATTGGTTAATTTTAATTGCGATTTGCTTTTAACCCTAGCGATTTAGACGTATTATTTTGAGATTAATCCACTTGCCATGCATTCCCTACCACATTTCAAATGTGAATGGAGAATGATTTTAAGGTTATATATCATGGAGTTATTGAAGTTTCTGGCGGCGATTTTAGTAATTTACTTGTTGTTTTTTAGAAAGAAAAAACGTAAATCTCCAAAGTCTTATGCTTCAAACCCCGTGAAAGCACCGCCAAAAGAATGGCTCGCTGACATCAAGAAAAAAGAGGCGGTTGTGCGAAACGATGATAGTGAAGACGATAACCTTGCAACTTTTACATTGAGCGGTGGCCGGGGTGTTGAACTTCGGGTGACAACCAATCATTACCAGAGCACCTCAAAGTCAGCAGGTGCATTAGCTCGCTGGGTACTTCCGGGTGAAATGATAACTGTAGCTGGTGTAACAATTAGCGGTGGCCATATTTACGTGGGACAACGTATGAAGCCCTCTAGTCAGGAGTCAGGCGGCTATTATGACGATGGAAGTGAGGCATCATTGATTGATGATACATGTAAGATACAACCCAATTCGTATCTTTACGAAGACAGTTCATTAGGATACTGGCCCAGTTTTTCCTCTCTTTCCCCTGAAGCACGCGGTGCGTATGTTAGTTGGCTTGCCAGCGATAGGTCCGACCCATCGTGTCCTATAGGCTATGTTTTTATATACCTCTACGGTCTGGAAAGAAAAGCGCTTGTAGATTCTACTTACCAAAAATTCCCTGATGCTGAGTTCAGCAGCCTGTTCAATGAAGTCGCTCGGTTAAGATCGGTATTCATTGAGAACCGCTCCTTCCGTGTATATTCGACCCAATTGCTCGAAGCCATGTCTATTCTGCGTCCGGACTTGGGTTTAACCACTGTGCTCGATAGCGATTCTGGTTTCAGCAACGGCATGCAATTTAAGCTGGCTCTGGCAAAAACTGTACATGAAGGCGTTCCTGTATCAGCTGAACTGGCATTGAACTGGGTAATAAACCATACAGAGTATTCGCTGCGTACCCCGGCTCGCCGCTGTGCTAAAGAGTTTGCTGCGCTTTTCAAACGGCGTTACACCCTCAAATATGGTGAAGGGATGGTCGTTAAGGCGAATAAAACGCGCCTAAGGTTAGATTACACACCAGCAAGTCCTAGTTTGCGAGGTGTCCGACTTCCTGTTCCTGACCTGCCTGATCCAAGTGCATTGAAGGGACCTGTCCAAAAAATCATGGCCCTTGCTGACATATGTACAGATGAACTTGATGCTTACAGTCGCTACCTTGGCCGGAAAGGTACGTCAGTAAATGATACGGCTGCAATTATGTTGCTCCCTTCAGAGATCGTTAATGAAAGCGCAGAAAAAATATTAAGCTCATTCAAATGCTGGGCTGATGAGGCGATCCTCGAAAAAGAGGGGCGAGTATCAGTTGCTGACTTTTGGGCACATATGAATGCCAGCTGTCCAACTAAAATCAATAAAAAAGAGGCCGACTTGATGCAGGCCTTTGCTCTGAAGATGGGTTACGGTCTGGCACCTGACCCGTATTATCACCATGTGAAGGCGGATGTTGATGGGACACTTGTTCTATTCCCTGCCGCCGAAGGTGGACGCTTCTCACCTTCTCCTGAATTTATCTCAGCAGTAATGACGCTCAGATTAGGGGCGATGGTCGCCTTGATTGACGATTCCCTTGATCAAGCTGAACAGAAAGTGCTTGAGAATGCCATCAACAACAATCCTGTCTTCACCGATGATGAAAAGCGCTCTCTACATGCGTACTTAACGTGGCAGCTTCATACCCCAGCCAATATGACGGGAATGAAAAGCAGGGTTGAGTTGATGGGGGCTGCGGAAAAGGCTGCTGTGGGTAAAGTTATCGTTAGTGTTGCCTGCTCAGATGGAACAATAGCGCCTGCCGAAATTAAACAGCTTGAGAAGATTTATTCAAGTTTGGGTCTGGATCCCTCATCTGTCTCGAGCAATATCCATCAGCATTCTGCAACTGAACATGATCTCGTCTCGTCTGTACCAACTGATCAGCCAACGGCAGGGTTCACACTGGATGCTAATGTACTTGCCCGACACGAATCTGCCACGGATGATGTTCGTAAATTACTGAACACAATTTTCACCGAAGAAGAACCGGAAGAGCCAGAAAGCGCACCTGCCTCACTAACGGAGGCGGGGGGCCTTGATTCCGCACATAGCCAGCTTTATCGCAGTTTGCTGGAGAAAGAACAGTGGTCCCGGAAAGAGGCGACAGAATTGTGCGGAAATTTGAACTTGATGCTCGGCGGTGCGCTTGAGGTGATCAATGACTGGTCCTATGCGGTGGTTGATGCTCCGGTACTGGACGATACCGATGATGATATCTGGGTTGACCTGGAAATTGCCAAAGAATTAGAGGGATAGTGAATGTCTGTAACACGTATAAGAGTGAAAGAACGCGACGCTATTATTCAGTCACTTAAGTCAGGTGTAACGCCAAGGATAGGCATTCAGCATATCCAGGTTGGCCGCGTGAATGAGATCTCCGCTCTCCATCAGGATATTGAGAGGATTGCTGACGGTGGTGCAAGCTTCAGACTTATCATCGGTGAATATGGTTCTGGTAAAACGTTCTTTATGAGTGTTGTGCGCTCTATTGCGCTGGAGAAGAAGTTGGTGTCAGTCAGTGCTGACCTTTCTCCTGACAGACGTATTCACTCATCGGGAGGTCAGGCTCGTAATCTTTATTCTGAGCTCATGAAAAACATGTCCACCAGAAACAAGCCGGATGGTAATGCGTTACTTAGCGTTGTTGAAAGGTTCGTTACGGAGGCAAGGAAGGAAGCTGACACGGACGGCTCCGAGGTTTCATCAGTTATTCATAAACGCCTGGCAGCACTATCAGATATGGTCGGTGGATATGACTTTGCGAAGGTCATTGATGCATTCTGGCGGGGGCATGAGCAGGATAACGAAACGCTAAAATCCAATGCCATTCGCTGGTTGCGTGGAGAGTACACGACTAAAACTGATGCCCGTAACGATCTCGACGTTCGGACTATTATCTCAGACGCTTCATTCTATGACTCTTTGAAGCTGATGAGCCTTTTTGTCCGCCAGGCTGGCTATGCCGGTCTTTTGGTCAGCCTCGACGAAATGGTGAACCTCTTTAAACTGAATAATACGCAAGCAAGAACAGCGAACTACGAACAGATTTTGCGGATCCTGAATGACTGCCTGCAAGGCTCAGCCGAGAACATTGGTTTTATCCTCGGGGGGACGCCAGAGTTCCTTTTCGATCCGCGCAAAGGTCTTTACAGCTATGAGGCGCTCCAATCACGTCTGGCGGAAAATCGGTTCGCGCAAAAAGCAGGAGTGATTGACTACTCGTCTCCTACTTTGCATCTTGCCAGCCTCACCCCTGAGGAACTGTATATTTTACTGAGAAATCTTCGCCATGTTTATGCAGGCGGAGATCCAGAGAATTATCTGATTCCAGATGAGGCACTGACTGGATTTCTGCATCACTGTAGTAAAACCATTGGAGATGCTTACTTCCGTACCCCCCGTAATACCATAAAAGGTTTCCTGGACATGCTGGCCGTGCTGGAACAAAACAGAACGATGAATTGGCAAACACTAATCGAGGGTGTGGCGATTGAAGAGGACAGGCCCAGCGATATGGATGACGCCATTGTAGAGGAAAGCGATGACGATGACGGACTGGCGAACTTCAAACTATGAGCAGTGCCTATGATAGTCTCGATCCCCGCGTCCGTAAGTGGGTTTACAAGCAGGGGTGGTCTACATTAAGGCCCTTGCAGGAGAGTTCTATCCCGGCAATTTTAGCCCGTGATCGAGACGTGCTAATCAGTGCAGGCACAGCAGCGGGTAAAACAGAGGCTTTCTTTCTTCCTGCCTGTTCGGCAGTTGCAGATCTCACTAATGGATTTGGCATCGTCTATATCAGTCCGTTGAAGGCATTGATTAACGATCAGTACCGTCGTCTTGAGAGCCTTGGAGATGCATTGGAAATGCCAGTGACTCCCTGGCACGGGGATGTGCCACAAAGCAAAAAGAAGAAGGCTCGGACAAACCCTGCTGGCATTTTACTGATTACACCTGAGTCACTTGAGTCTTTGCTCATAAACTCAATGGGCTGGCTCAAACAGGCGTTTTCGTCAGTCGCATACATCGTTATTGATGAGTTTCATGCTTTTATTGGCTCAGAGCGTGGTGTACAGCTGCTTTCTCTACTCAATAGAATTGACCATGTGCTAGGACGCCAGGTAAATCCAATTCCCCGCGTTGCGTTGAGTGCCACGCTAGGGGAACTGGAGAAAGTGCCCGAAATGTTGCGCCCGGACAAACGACTCCCCTGCGTAACTGTTACAGATAGTAATAGCACGGCCACTCTTCAGGTACAGGTCAAAGGGTACCTGGAGCGAGTGATCCAAAAAGAGGAAGAACTTCAGAGTTCAGCTGAACATGACGTTTGCGCTGACATTTTTAGACTTTGCCGTGGCGATTCTCATTTGGTCTTTGCAAACAGCCGAAAGCGTACTGAAAGTATTGCGGCAACGCTGAGCGACATGTGTGAGGAACAAATTGTTCCGAATGAATTTTTCCCCCACCATGGTTCCCTTGCCAAGGAATTACGTGAGGCGCTTGAATCTCGTCTTCAGAAAGGTAATTTGCCCACAACTGCTGTTTGTACAATGACGCTTGAGTTGGGAATTGATATCGGTAAGGTTAAGTCGGTTATCCAAGTTACGCCTCCGCATTCTGTTTCCAGTCTACGTCAGCGTATGGGACGTTCTGGGCGACGCGACTCCCCATCAGTTCTAAGAATGCTAATTACAGAAAATGAGCTTACTGTAACTAGCAGTATCGTTGACCACCTACGGCTGCAGTTGGTCCAGTCGATGGCAATGATCAGATTGATGATCTCTAAACAATGGTTTGAACCAGCAGATGCTCGACAGATGCATTATTCCACGCTGTTGCACCAGATTCTTGCTATTACGGCACAATGGGGCGGAGTTCGTGCCGACCAGCTCTGGTCACAACTATGCCAAACAGGGCCGTTTAGAAATGTAGATTTAAACGATTTCAAAAGTCTGCTTAAACATATGGGAACCTGTGGCCTGCTCACTCAACTTGCTAGCGGCGAAATGGTTGTTGGGGCAGAGGGTGAGAAACTGACTAACCATTACACGTTTTATTCCGTGTTCAATACACCGGAAGAGTTCCGCATTGTCACCGGAAACAGAACCCTTGGAACAGTGCCTGTGGACTCCCCACTGCTACCAGATCAACACATCATCTTCGGTGGGCGGCGCTGGAGAGTGACAGAGATCGAGACAGAGAAAAAAGTTATCTATGTAGAGGCGACTAAAGGCGGTCAGCCACCACAATTTAGTGGGGGGGGAATGTCTGTTCATGATGCCGTTCGTCAGGAAATGCTCGCTATCTATAGGGAAGGTGATTACCGCATAGCAATAGGTAGCAAGAGAGTAGATTATGCCGATTCTGCCGCCAGAAGCCTATTTGCGGAAGGCAGTCGTAACTTCCAGAGTTATAACCTGCAAAATGAGTATTTTCTTACGAGCGGCCAATACTGTTACATCCTCCCATGGATGGGAGATAAGGTTGTCAATACGATTACAGCCTTGCTCATACGTTGTGGCTTTAAAGCTAATTCATTGGCTGGAGTTATAGAAATTGACGGCTCAAGTATCACTTCTGTTCAACAGGCCCTTAAAGACCTGCTGCTGTCAGGCTTGCCCTCAGCGTTTGATCTTGCTGTAAATGTTCCAGAAAAGTACTTAGATAAATATGATGAATATTTACCAGAGTTTCTGCTTGCGAAAGGTTTTGGGGAAAAAGTGTATGACATTGAAGGCGCGTGTACCTGGCTGAAAGAACATCTTCAGTAAACTGGTTACATACAAAGGGGGAGATGTTCCCCCTTAAGCTTGAGGCCGATTGATGATATCAATTTTTGCTCTTGGCTCGGATCTGCCAGAAATCGAGGTCATAAGGTCTGCTTTGAGCGAGGAGCGGACATTAGCCTTACAAGCATAACTGAACTGTACGCAGGATCTCTAAAATCGAATGGTTCGGTTAAGTGCAGTGCTTACAAGACAAGCAGCGCGTGTAGTCTTGGGTGAGATTGATTAAATTATTTTGTGGGGATATGATTCAAACAAAAGATCCTTAAATGAGGTTGTTATGTCATACATTCGAGTAGAGAAAGATGGCCTGCAGTATGAAGGTGAGTATTTCTGTGAAGAGAATATGGTTACAGTCTTTGGGGTTAGAGGAGGACAGTCCAGCGTGGTTCTTAATGGGATGACAGAAATCGCTGCTGCTCGTACTGCGTTGCGAAATCTTATTAGAGAAAATCAGATTGATCCTCTAACTGATGAAAAATGGTCCATATTTACTAACGGCCTATTTGAGATATTTTAGATCAAATTTATTCTGAAAGTTAGATTGGAGTGAGAAGCGGGCATCAAACCGTTATCACTAGCAATAAGTTGTTTAAATTAAATAATGAAATAATCAGGTGGTAACATAATGGATGAGAACACTGCAATTGGAACAATAAAAATGGATATCACTTAATAAGTGTAGTAAAGTCCATTTTATATATTCCTGTAAATTTATGAGATACTTCCATGAGAACCGACAACTTAAGAATGATTGAGAGTGGGGAATATGTTTTCGATATGTTATTGGATAGTGGTGAATTATACTATACAAGTCACTCTTTTGACACGAAGGAAGATGCAAATAGCTGGATGGAAGAGTGGCAAACTTGGGCAAATAGTGTATCGAGTGGAAAAGTAAGTAGTATTTATTATATTTTACAAGTACCTGATACTTGGGCCGGTTCTTCAGATAAAAATAATCCTTATTCGGGGCTTTATGTGAAAATAGGACGTTCCAATAATGTGCTAAAAAGATTGTCTAACTTACAAACAGGTACCTTTGGTCAATTAATATTACACGCTTTGGAACCTGGCGGATCAGAAAAAGAAAATTATCTACATGAAAAATTTAGCAACGAAAGACGTCAAGGCGAATGGTTTATATGTACTAAAGAACTTACTAAGCATATATTTACAACATGGTTTAGAAATAAGATGCTCCCACCAGAACATCAAATGAAACTAATGCAACTCGCAGAAAGAATTGGTATTTATTCGCACATACATAGTCTAATGGGGGGGAAGCCCGATTTAGTAAACCCATCAATTAGTGAACCTTGGGAATGCGAAAAATATGTTTTCGTTGATTTGGTTTATAGCTCTTTAGCAAAGCAAGTTAATAATAAAAAATAAGTTTTTATCTTTTAATCATACAGTTAATGATTCATTAATGAATGAGGTGATTTAAAGTTATGAAGTTTTAATAAGTTCCAGGATTTTTTCTCATCCATTGGTTAAAGAATTATATAATAATATCTGCTTCTGGCACACAGCAGACAAGTACCTGCCGATAAAGGTCTGCTGAGAGCGAAGAGCGGACGTTATGAGTAGCTTGCTAGTTCAGTTTTTTAAGTTAAGATATTGTGTTGCCGCAGTAGCTTGCTCAAGTGAGGAACGTAAAATTCCTGCTCGAAATGCTGGGAACAAGGTTTTAGTAGGTTAACCATATAAACTAAAAAAATTTAACGAGGTTAGAATGAGGCGGTTTTGTACTGTACTGGTTTTGTTAAGCATGGCTTATTTCATTATAGGTGGTTTATTTGCGTATTTAAATAAATTGGAACTGCCAATTTATTTGAATGGGATGGCTATTGTAGGTTTTGTAATGACTATTGTTTGCATCTATTCATTGTCTAAGCCTGCTATTACACAGTCAGATTTAGAACAGCTTGAGGCCACTTCATTAGAGTCCATAACTAAGACTATTAGTGAGTTAAAATCCCTAAAAACGAATAAAAACTCAACTCAAGAAGAAATCTTAGATCTTGAGAAAAAAAGAAAGGAAATGGAGCTTTTAGTAAAGAAAGCCAGTATGGCATTGTTTTTCCGTGAGCAACTTAATTACCATGAAAGACGTATACTTTCAGAAATAAAGGGAAGTGAAACCCTCAACCATAGTTTGTCAGAGATAAAAGAAATAAAAGGCAAACTTAAGGCATTGGATGAAGAAATTGCATGTGATCCAGAAGTTGAGTTTCTGCGTTCAATACTTTTGGAAGCAAGCAGGCGAACGCCAACACTCGATGAGCTAACAGAGGGTATGCCATTTATATTTAGAATTATGGCTCGCTCAACACAGTTAATACTTGGGAATAAGATATAAAAACCTGTGCATATATTTACATCACAATTGCTCATGGTTTCACATCGAGCAATTGTGGGTGAAAGTTATTCACAATCAATTGGTTATTGAGCGTGGGAATCTTGAGCCTTACACTCTGCTAACCAGATAAATCTCTAATTCATCGGTCATTTTTTAGTACATTCCAGTCAAGATGATTATTCGGCGTTAGAATTTTTGAGGGCTCAACATAATCGGCATCAATCCCCTCATCACCAATTCCAGTACGGCAAAATTCAATCCCCATCGAGTTGCATATTATATTCATGGCTTCAAATAATGCCGAAGGCATTCTATGCCCTGCTATTACTCGTCGAACTGGTTTATCTAAGTAAAACCACTCATTCGTTTGCAAAATCCTAACTTCCTGTTCGTATTCCCATTCTCGATATTTAGAGGATAAAACTTGGTTAGCAAGTTCATCAGGACTAGAAATATTGGGCATTGCTAAATTTACAAATACACCTCTATATTCAATTTGTTTAATACTGTGATGATTGTCTGGGATTTCAATTTCGATAGCGCAACCATCAAACCCCCCAGCATAGTGAGCCCAAAGTAAATGAGACTCATATGTAGCTGAAAGAGAACAAACCTTAAGCCGTTTCTTTTCTTCTATTATCTGCTGAATTTCTTTTTTATAGTCGTAACCATCAGATGTTTGATGAGAGAAAACAAACATCCCTTCCATTGGGTCATTCAACATTTTCCAGTCAGAGCAAAAAAGCCTACGATTAAAAATTATATCTAGGGTAAATGCTATTTGAGACGCCGACCTAAATTTATATGCTCTCATGATTTTTTGATTCCTTATCTAACACTAATAACCGAGACAGGTGGGGAATTTAAAAGACAGTAGATGATATCATATAGACTGACATTTTTTGTTGTGTATTAGATAATGTTAGCAATGTCCGCTATTGGCACTAAACGGGCTAAAGCAGACTGATTTGATGAGATAAGGGTATAGATGAATTCTCCATACCCTTGAACGATTACTTCCCAGTTGATTTGCTTGGTTTCAGTCCTGGGGTATTGCCGGGTGTATCCTTATTATCACGTCTGCGTTGATCGGGTTTTCCTGTTGATTTTGCGATTGGTTTTGGACCAGGTTTAAGCCCCATAATAATACTCCTTAGCCATGTCAGAGGTTATTCCTCAGTGTGGATATAAGGGGAGCAGTAAGAATTATCAAGCTTGGATGGGCGGTGAAAAGTGACTGCTTGATTATTATGTGAGCAATGTCAGATTTTAACACATAGCGGCCAGCCCATTACTGAAGTTAGCCAAAAATGAGTCGCGATGAGCCCTCAATAATGAGGGCCACCTCGGAGATTGTTAGGCTGATTTCGCCAATTGCCGATGCAGGACCTGAAGGCTAGTTCCCGCCCCTGTCCATGCAGCAGCCGAGCCGACCACATACAGGTTTTGCTTGGCGCGTGAGACGGCTACATTGATTATGTTTGGTGGGCTTGCCGCCCACTGACGTGCTCTTTGCTGACTCGCTTTCGGCGCACCCAGCAACAGGATTACCGTGTCCGCCTCTCGGCCCTGGAACGTGTGGATTGTGCCTACACGATCACGGCACCATTCATCCAGCTTTACGCCGAACGTTCGCAGCAGATCAGTTTCACTGTCGAGACGCCGACGCATGTTCTGCTCTACGATCTTGAATGGTGTGATGATAAATACGTCCGGATTTGTAATGCCCGATGCTGCCAGCTCTTTGAGCATTCGCACAACCGCTTCGCCCTCGTCGGGACACCACTTCGTCTCAGCATCGCCATTGATATCCACCCAGTGAGAGCTCCCCAAAGCCGAGCCTATAGATCCGGGTTTTTTAGGCCCGACAGCATGGACCATCTGCCCGGCATAGGCGATGGAGTTAGAAACATCAAACATTGGGTTCTGGCAACGCCTGTGAACGAGCAATGGCAGCCCGACTTCTCGATCACCTACGTCCATGACGAAGGTGGATTTGAAGCGCGATGCCTGATCAGCAAGGGTCTGCGTAGATGCTGCGGGGGCAGACCATTCGACTTGGTCAATGTCAAAGAACTTGCAGATTTCGGTGTTCAGCTTTTCAGGAAGTGAAACTACAGGTGGGATTTGCAACGGGTCACCTACCACAATGGAGCGCTTTGCCCGCATGATAGCTCCAACTGCTGCCTGAGGAACGGCTTGGCCCGCTTCATCTACCAGAAGCCAACCAATGCTCTCTGGTGGCAGATCCCCGAACATCGTCCGAACAGAGGCGAATGTCGTGGACACGGTCGGCACAACCACGAAAAGGCTTGACCAAAGGTCGGGGAGAAGTTCACGGTGAGCGGAAGACTGGAAGGCACCAGCTACCATGCCTGACATCAATAACCCAAGATTGTGTTGCAAGCGGCTGGCCGAAGCATCGATGAACGTTTTATGCACAGTCAGGGCAGCGGCGAAAAGATCCTCCCGCAGGCGATGAACCTCATCGGGAAGCCATGGCGCAGTGAGGTGGATAGCCTCGTGCTCGCGCTCGAAGAACCTCTCATCAACGACCCTGTCTCCCATACGGTTTCGTGCCTGTGCCTCGGTTGCCTTCAATTTCGAGACAGCCTGACATTTGCTGGAAATTTCCTGGTCGAGTTGCTGTAACTGGGACTCAGTATTGCTCCACTCAGCCCTTGCAAGCTCTAGGGCACCGTCCGTCCCCTGCGCCCGTATGACTGATTGCTGCAAGGTCGTCGAGAGCTTCTGCAGTGTCGATCTCCACGACTTCCAGGCCGCAGTCGCAAACAAACGGGAGAAGAAACCTGGACGGCAAGCAAGATGGCTGTCGAGCATGATCTTGTCCTGCTCGATCTGCGATTTTGCCTTCTCATGCTCTCGTTGGCAGGATTCAGCAGTCTTGTGTGCCTCTTCGACGGCTTCATTCAGACTCGGTCGACGCTGTTCAGCCCTTTGAAGTTCGGTGATCGCTCCCTTGAGCGCCTGGATATCCCGTCGCATCTCTTCGATGCTGGCGATTTCGGCGTCTACCGTCTCCTTAAGTTTAAGAAAGGCGGTTCGCGCTTTCAGCCAGGCCGCAGCAGCATCCGCTTCGTTGGTGCTGGGCCGCTCATTGACAACCACGCTGGGCATCACACGATCGATGGTTTCGCCAGTTCGCTCGTCCTTGATCTCACGCATGACATTTATGCCGCGAGCTGCTTTCAGGTAGGTAAGGAAACCACCGTCTTCATTCCACCAGAAACCTTGCTGAAACGCGCCTCGGTTGCTGCTCTTGCCGAGAGCAGCGGCGATCAGCCCCCAGGTTTCGACAGTGTCGGAGGGGATGTCCCCCTCGGCCTCGGCTTCGAAATAGCCGGCGCGTTTGGGATTCGCAATCAGGTCGCTGATGGACCGGAAGTAGGCGATCTGTTCATGGCGACCATTGGCTTCCTTGAGAGGAAGCTCTTTACTGACGTTTTCGACCGCTTTGTTATTGGAGGAGGCTACGACGATCTCATGGCCCCTCAAGGATGCATGTAACTTGTAGAAGTGCAGGAATGCATTGGAACCGAATGCCAGCTTCTCGCCTGTTGTGGAAAAGGCATCCTGCGGTTTGTTGAAGCCGGACATCGCCGTGGCCCGATCGAGAATGCATCCAACGACGATATCTCGGAGAAGAGTGGTCTTACCGGTTCCCGGAGGCCCATTGACGCCGATGATACCTGGAGCATCATTCAGCTCAGCACGCGCCGCATTCACGGCAGCCTGTTGAAGCAACACCAGTGGATGGCCGCCTTTCGAAGGCCAACGAGCCTGCGGCATGAGCGACGGTGCGACGAACGGCTCAACTGCGGAAATGGGCGATAGCACGTCGATTTTCTGGTCAGGTCTGCCAATTCCCATGTAGCGGCGCAAACCGGTTCCGGCTTTGCCCGTCTCGAGCAATTTGGTTGCTTCACCGAGATCTTCAAGATAGAAGGAATTCAGTAACGAAGGTTCAGGCGGCGCCTTAGCCTTGAAATGATGAAACACCTTAATCGCGAATGTGGGTGGCTCAACCAAATGCTCGGGTACACTGAACTGCGATACAAGCCATTTATAAGCGTTATGAACAACATTCAGATCGATCGGTATGGGTTCTCCATCTTTGTTGTGGTGGCGAATCATTCGATCCAGATGCTTGATAATGCGCGGCTCAACATTCGGCCAATTCCCTAAACTCCCAAGCTTCAGATCGAGAGCCGGCTTGAGTGCCCAGGCAAAACTGGACACGGCAACGCCTTTTTCCTCAAGCACATAGCCTTCTTTGTCGATCAGGATCGAGCCGATGGCCGCTTTCTTACCGTCCGGGCGTGAACGCTCCTCATCCTCGCCAAAAACCTTGACCAGCTCGTCCGTCGCCTTGTCGAGAGCGATGGAGCCGAGGACGACCTCGAAATAAAGCTTATAACTGGGCTTGCTGCGGGCATTTGGTCCCCATGGAACACCTCGCTCCAATAGAGCAACCCTAGAGCGGTCGCCGGTTGCCATATCCTCTGGGCGTTTATAACCTTGAGGCGACAGTGCTTCGAGGGCTGTCCATGCTGCCAGTATTGCTCGCGCATCATTCGCCTTACCTGATGGAGAAAAAGACGGGATCGGACCAAGGTCGATTTGGTCTTTGTCGAATTGCTCTCGTATGGCAGAGTCTGGGATGGACTTCAGTTGCAGTTGCTCTTCCGCAGCAGGCGAATTGTGGGGCACAACTCGAGAAGATTGAATGGACACCGAATCGGGATGGCGTGTTGATGGGCTGGAAGCCGACATGGCGACCACGCTGTGGCCGCTAAGTGCAAATAGAGATTGCTCGATTTTAGCCGTCAGCGTCCGCGCCTTGGCAGTGTTGCGAAAGGTCAGCTCGCTCAACAACTGTTCAAGTTCGCTAACATTGTTGCTGGACTGCTCGAAGATTGCTTCCAGATCGAAGATTGATTTTTGCGCATACTGCCGTGTCTTCATTTATTTCTGCGGCTCCATATCCCTTCCATTAAGAGATATTATGCTAATTAGCTTTATTTCTAAAACTATTAGCTTTCGCTTGAAATATAAATTCTCATCTGGCCCACTACTAAAGTGGGAACTGTCATTAATTATCCGTCATCCCGCTAAACGCTCTCCCCTCATACCTCCCTCAATCATACTTCCGCGATCAGCAGCCATAACAAAATCAGCCCACCATTGCATCATCGGTCGCCGTTGCTCAAGGTAATCACTGCGGTTATAAGCGCGACGTACCTCATTTTTGTCTACATGAGCCAGTGCTGCTTCAATGACATCAGGCAGAAATCCTTCCTCATTGAGTGCCGTACTAGCGATAGAACGTAAACCGTGTGATACGAGTATGCCTCCTAAGCCAGCACGCTTGAGTGCAGCATTCACTGTCTGGCTGTTCATCGGCTGGGTAGGCTTAATGCGACTGGGAAAGATAAATTCTCGATTACCACTTAACGGCTTCATCATCTCCAGTATCGCAATTGCTTCATCTGACAATGGAACAGTATGGTCGCGGTTCATTTTCATGCGTGCTGCAGGAATCTTCCACTCTCGCGCTTCTATGTCTACCTCTTCCCAGCGAGCTTCAGCCGCTTCGGCAGGGCGGGTAATAGTAAGAAGTTGCCACATGAACAGGCAGCGTGTGGAAAGGCTAATGCTGGCTGTTCGCATTGTCTGCATCAGTTGAGGTAGCTGGTCCGGTCGAATGCTGGGCATGTTCTTTTTCTGAGGCTTCTCGAAGGCTTTACCGATATTAACGCTGGGAACAGCATCAATCAGCCCTGTGTTTTGGGCATAGATCATGACCTCATTAATGCGTTGGCACAGTCGACGAACGGTTTCCAGTGCTCCTCTGGCCTGAACAGGTTGAACGGCCTGAACCAGTGTGTGAGCTTTAATATCTGTAACGCTAACGTCCCCAATTGCAGGAAAGACATCTCTCTCAAGAGAGCGCCAGATATCTTCTGCATAGTCCGCTGTCACGCTTGCTTTCTTCACATTCCACCAACGTTCAGCTACGAGCTGGAAAGTATTGGTTTTGGCTTCAATTGAACTGCGCAGTTGTTCCTGCTGATGTTCCTGGGGATCAATTTGTTTCGCCAGAAGAGAACGGGACTCTGCCCGATAGTTTCGGGCATCGGCAAGGGTAACTGACGGGTAGGGACCTATGCTCTTTTTCGCACGTTTCTTAGTGACAGGGCGAATGTAGCGAAACTGCCAGATTTTACTTCCGCTGGATTTGATGAGTAGCTCAAGGCCATCACCATCATAGAGAACGTAGTCCGCTTCTTTGGGTTTGGCGGATTCGATTTCTTTAACGGATAGAGGTTTGGTTTGTCTTGCCATTGCCGGGTTTCCATAGTTTTAGGCACCTCAAAAACAATAAAGCTTTATGAGGTGCCTAACAAGGTGCCTAAAAGGTTCGGATTTAATTAGTTCTCTTCGGAATTCGCGGGACAAATTGAGGGCACAAAAAAACCCGCAGGGCTTGCGCCGTGCGGGCTCTTAGGACTTCATCGGATGACTCTGGTAATCACCGATGGAGAATTTTGGTGGAGCTGGCGGGAGTTGAACCCGCGTCCGAAATTCCTACATCCTCGGCACTACATGCTTAGTCAGTCTTTACATTCGCTTGCCAGCTGCGGACAGACACGCCACTAACAAACTAGCCTGATTAGATTTAACGCTTCAACCCCAGGCAGGGCATCCACGCGATCTCTTTTGGGTTTGACCTCTCTTTGATCCCCGTCTTAAGAGCGGAAGCTAGGGAGAGAGGGCTCAGAGCAGGTTATTAAGCTGCTAAAGCGTAGTTTTCGTCGTTTGCGACTATTTTTTGCGGCTTTTTACGAGGCCAACCGCCCCTCGGCATGCACCTTGGGTTTCGCAAATCCCGTCGAATCCAGAATCAGCCCCAATGTGTAGGTCAAGTATAACAGATTTGTGAATGTCGTTACCAGCCCCATTACGCAGGATTGTTTCAACGGGGTGGACGAAAAAGCAGCATCAACAAAGATATAGCGTAAGGGCCAGCGAGAGCTGGCCCTCAGGGGAGGGGGTTAGCGTCCGGCGTGCTTCATAATACGCGCCTTATCCAGCGCCCATTCACGATCCTTCAGGTCGGTACGCTTGTCGTGCTGTTTCTTACCTTTGGCGACGCCGATTTTCACTTTGCACCAGGCGTTCTTCCAGTACAGCGACAGGGCGACGACGGTGTAACCTTCGCGGTTAATGCGGCCGTACAGCGTGTCCAGCTCACGCTGGTTGAGCAGCAGCTTACGGGTGCGCGTCGGGTCGCAGACATAGTGGGTGGAAGCCACGGCCATGGGCGTAAAGTTGGCGCCGAACAGGAAGGCCTCGCCATCCTTCAGGATGACATAGCTATCGCCGATGTTGGCTTTACCTGCACGCAGGGATTTGACCTCCCAGCCCTGCAGGGCGAGACCAGCCTCGTATTCATCTTCGATAAAGTATTCGTGACGGGCGCGTTTATTCAGCGCAATGGTGGCTGATCCAGGTTTGTGGGCTTTTTTCTTAGTCATAATGTCCTGAAGTCATCGTCTTATACACAGTTACCTCGATCGCATCCTGCGAGGTGTACTGCGCATCTTAGCACGAGTTGCGGCACAGCGTTTTTTTTAGCAGCAGATAAATGATATTATTTGCACTGTGTTTAAATGTGGAACCTGCTATGCCTCAGATTAGCCGTACTGCGCTGGTGCCTTTCAGCGCGGAACAGATGTATCAACTGGTAAACGATGTGAAGTCCTATCCTGATTTTCTGCCAGGCTGCACCGGTAGCCGCGTGCTGGAATTCGGGCCGACGCAAATGACGGCGGCGGTTGATGTGTCCAAAGCCGGCATCAGTAAGACCTTCACGACCCGGAATACACTGACCAGCAACCAGAGCATTTTGATGAGCCTGGTGGATGGCCCGTTCAAGAAGCTGATTGGCGGCTGGAAGTTTATTCCGCTGAGCCCGGAGGCGTGCAAAATCGAGTTCCATCTCGATTTTGAGTTTACCAATAAGCTGATTGAGATGGCCTTTGGCCGGGTCTTTAAGGAACTGGCCGCCAACATGGTGCAGGCGTTCACCTCGCGCGCCAAAGAGGTCTACAGTGCCAGCTAATATTCGTGTTGAGGTCGCTTACGCGCTGCCTGAAAAGCAGTATCTGCAGCGGGTCACGCTGGACGAGGGGGCGACGGTCGAGCAGGCGATTATCGCCAGCGGTCTGCTGGCGCTGCGTGATGACATCGATCTGGCGAAAAACAAGCTGGGTATCTATAGTCGTCCGGTAAAGCTGCATGACGAAGTTCACGACGGCGACCGGGTGGAAATCTATCGTCCGCTGATCGCAGACCCGAAAGAGCTGCGTCGCCAGCGGGCAGAGAAAAGCGCCGCAAAGTAACCTGCAGCAGACCGACTATCAGCCATAAAAAAAGCGCTCATCGAGCGCTTTTTGCTTTTCCGGGCCTTACTGACTGGTCAGCGCAGGCTTGTTATCAATGTTAGTCAACACACCGCCGCTGTTGAAGGTCAGGGTTAGGGTCTGCTGAGTCACTTTCTGGTGGCCCGGCTCCTGACGGAAGACATAGAACCAGGTATTGGTGCCGAACGGATCCGTCATCATTGGCGTCCCCAGAGCATAAGCTACCTGCTGTTGCGTCATACCGACACGAATTTTTGCTACATCGTTTGGTGCCAGATAGTTACCCTGGTTGATGTCAGGACGGTAAACCACTCGTTCCAGAGTGGAACAGCCTGCGGTCAACATAAGAAGAACCGCTGCGGCAGCAGTCAGCGTTTTACAGCGCATAGTGATTTGATTCCTTTTTGGGCCCGAGCAGTACGTGGCTCATCTGTAATATGCCGATAATAATAGACCTTCGCGCCGTTGGAAACCTCCGGCTGCAGGTCAGCAGGCAATTTGCTGTTCACTATGACCCTGTGAAAATCAAAAAGTTTACGCTGCAAGCAACTCTTTCGCGTTCGCCAGGGTGTTGCGCGTGACTTCGCTGCCGCCCAGCAGACGGGCCAGCTCCTGCAAGCGAGCACGTTTATCCAGCGGCTGCATATGGGTTTCGGTCATCTCGCCATCGGTCTCTTTGCAGACAAAGAAATGATGGTGGCCGCAGCCTGCGACCTGCGGCAGGTGGGTCACGCACATCACCTGCGTGGACTCGCCCAGCTGGCGCAGCAGCTTGCCGACCACGGCGGCGGTCGGGCCGCTGATGCCGACGTCCACTTCGTCGAAAATCAGCGCCGGGGTTTCCATTTTACGCGCGGTGATCACCTGAATCGCCAGCGCAATGCGCGACAGTTCGCCGCCGGAGGCCACTTTGGCGATTGGCTGCAGCGGCTGACCGGGGTTAGTGGTGACGCGGAACTCAATATGGTCGGCGCCGTCGGCGGTGAGATGGCGTTCATCGAACGCGACCTCAATCGCGAAGACCCCGTGCGGCATCGAAAGTGAGTGCATACTCTCAGTGATAAGCTGGGTCAGCTCGTCGGCGCTGGCCTGACGCAGGGCATGCAGCTGGCGCGCGGTCTCCAGCGCCAGCTGATGATGTTCGACCACCTGCTGGCTGAGGGATTCCAGCGAGCCGGCGCTGTCGTCCAGCAGGCGCTGCTCTTCCAGCATCGCCTGATAAACCGCCGGCAGCTCTTCCGGCATCACCTGATGTTTACGCGCCAGCGCGATTTGTCGGGAAATCCGTTGCTCAAGTTCAAACAGGCGGTTCGGATCGAGATCCAGACGGTCATGGTAGTGGCGCAACTCGTCGCTGGCCTCGCTGAGCTGAATGGCCGCCTCTTCCAGCATATCCAGGACGCCGGAAAGCTTGCTGTCCATGCCCACCAGCTCGCTGACCAGCTGCTTCGCGGTATAAAGCTGGCTCTGCAGATTGGCCTCTTCGCCGTCCGCCAGTACCGTAAGGGCGTGCTGGCAGGTGCTGAGCAGCTGGCCGCTGTTGGCCAGGCGCTTGTACTCTTCGTCAATCTGCTCGAATTCTCCCGGCAGCGGGTTAAATTCGTTCAGCTCTTTAAGCTGATACTGCAGCAGATCGGCGCGGGCGGCGCGCTCCTGGCTCTGCTGCTGATGCTGGGCCAACTCGCGGCAGCTCTGGTGCCACTGGCGATAGTGCTCGGCCATACGCTGAGTAAGCGCATACTCACCGGTATAGCCGTCGAGCAGCGTTTTTTGGTGTTCGGGTTTGGTCAGCAGCTGGTGGGCATGCTGGCCGTGGATCTGGATCAGCAGCTGGCCCAGCTCGCGCAGCTGCGAGAGCGGGACGGCGGTGCCGTTGATGAAGCCGCGCGAGCGGCCGTCGGCGCTGATCACCCGGCGAAGTAAACACTCACGCCCGCTCTCCAGCTGATTCTCTTCCAGCCAGCGCTGGGCGGCAGGGGTATCTTTCAGCGCGAAGCGCGCGCACAGGTCGGCACGGGTGGCGCCGCGACGCACCATGTCGGCTTCCGCTCTGCCGCCGAGGCACAGCCCCAGCGCGTCGATGGCAATGGATTTCCCGGCGCCGGTTTCCCCGGTGATGGCGGTCATGCCGCTGTGGAAATCAATTTCCAGTTCACGAACGATAGCAAAATTACTGATGGTGAGTTGCGCCAACATAGCTGCCTTCCTGTATGAAAAACCAATACTGTATTTTTGTACAGTATAGACTGGTTTTTTATCCAGTAAAGAGGCAGCCGTGAAAATCAGAACAATTTTTTTGACCAGCCGAGCTTGGTGCTTAATGTATTGAAATAGCTGTAATCTTTAGGGTGAATCAGATTGAGGTGATAATCACAGCGGCGAATGAGGACATCTTCGCCATCCTGGATCGGCAGGGCAATCTGGCTGTCGCAGCTGATCTCCAGATCGCTGCAGCGGTGAGAGAAGCGTAGGCGGATGGTGCTGTCGCCGTTGATCACCAGCGGTCGCGCTGAAAGGGTGTGCGGGAACATCGGCACCAGGGTGATGGCGTCCAGCGACGGCGTAAGGATTGGGCCGCCAGCCGACAGCGAGTAGGCGGTGGAGCCGGTCGGAGTGGAGATAATCAGGCCATCGGATCGCTGAGAGAACGCAAAGACTTCGTCGATATAGACTTCGAACTCAATCATATGCGCCACTTTGCCGGGGTGCAGCACCACTTCGTTGATGGCGGTGCTGATACGTTTCTGGCAATCCTGCTGACACACCTGGGCCTCCAGCAGAAAGCGTTTCTCGGCGATGTAGTGGCCTTCCAGCACGTCGGCGAGCTGCTGCAGGGCGTTGTCCGGGTCAAGGTCGGTGAGAAAGCCGAGGTTGCCGCGGTTAATGCCGATGACGTTAATGTCGTAACGGGCCAGGGTCCGCGCCGCGCCGAGCATATTGCCGTCGCCGCCCACCACCACCGCGAGATCGGCCTGTTGGCCAATCTCCGCCAGCGTGCCGGTTTTCACGTTGCTGAGCTGAAGTTCATGGGCGATCTGCTGTTCAACCAGCACTTCATACCCTTTGCTGCACAGCCAGCGCCAGAGCATTTCATGTGTGGTCAGGGCGGTGGGGTGACGAGGATGTCCCACAATGCCGATACACTTGAAATGGTTCTTCATGATCTGGATGTCCTTGCGTTAAATGAAATAGTGACAATCTGTCCGCTTCCCTTGAAACCCGGAAACTGATCCCCATAATAAGCGAAGTTAGCGAGATGAATGCGAAAAAAACGCGGAGAAATTCATGAGTAGTAAAGAACAGAAAACGCCTGAGGGGCAAGCCCCGGAAGAAATTATCACGGAGCAGCACGACGACGTTGAGGCGGTAGAGCCTGAAGTTTCGGCTGAGCAGGTGGATCCGCGCGATGAAAAAATTGCGAATCTGGAAGCCCAGCTGGCTGAAGCGCAGAAACGTGAACGTGAAGTGATGCTGCGTGCCAAAGCCGACGAAGATAACCTGCGTCGTCGTACCGAGCAGGATATCGAGAAAGCGCACAAATTCGCGCTGGAAAAATTCGTCAATGAACTGCTGCCGGTGATCGACAGCCTGGACCGCGCGCTGGAAGTGGCTGACAAGGCTAACCCGGAGCTGGCGCCGATGGTGGAGGGGATCGAACTGACCCTGAAATCTATGCTGGACGTAGTGCGTAAGTTCGGCGTGGAAGTGATCGCCGACACCAACGTTCCGCTGGATCCGAACGTCCACCAGGCCATTGCGATGGTCGAGTCTGAAGATGTGGCGGCGGGCAACGTGCTGGCCGTGATGCAGAAAGGTTATACCCTGAACGGCCGTACTATTCGCGCCGCGATGGTGACGGTAGCGAAAGCGAAATAACGCTTGCTGCCTTGGTCAACGGCTGCCTGCGGGCGGCCGTTTTTTGTGTCATCGCTGCTGGCGCGAGATAAAAAAAACGGCGGGCCGCAGCCCACCGTGATATTAATTCCTTCGCTCGCGCTACTCCGCGACGCTCTCGCGTAATGATTTCACCGGCATCACTTTCACCTGTTTGATCATGTTGTCCTGCACGTCGAGGATATCTATATCGTACTGCTCAATGCGCACGCGGGTGCCCGGGACCGGGATCTCTTCCAGCGCTTCGAGGATAATACCGTTGACGGTGCGCGCTTCATCTTCCGGCAGGTGCCAGTTAAACGCTTTGTTGATTTCGCGAACGTTGGCGCTGCCGTCGATAATCACCGTGCCGTCGTTAAGCGGGGTCACTTCCTCCGCCAGGGTGGGTGACATGGAGGTGGTGAAGTCGCCGACAATCTCTTCAAGAATATCTTCGACGGTGACCAGCCCCTGAATATCGCCGTATTCATCGACCACCAGACCGACTTTCTTTTTATTGCGCTGAAATTTCACCAGCTGGGTGCTGAGCGGCGTGCCTTCCGGCACAAAGTAGATCTCATCTGCCGCCCGCAGCATGATCTCTTTTGTGAACTCTTTCTTCTCCGTCATCAGACGGTAGGCTTCGCGAACGCGCAGCATGCTGATGGCATCGTCCAGCGAATCGCGGTAGAGCACGATGCGGCCATGCGGGGAGTGGGTCAGCTGGCGGACGATAGATTTCCAGTCATCATTGATGTCGATGCCGACAATCTCATTGCGCGGCACCATGATGTCGTTAACGCTGACCTTCTCCAGGTCCAGCACCGACAGCAGCATATCCTGATTGCGTCGTGAGATTTGTGAACGGGATTCATTCACAATCGTGCGCAGTTCATCTTTGCTCAGGGCGCTGCTGATGACGGTATCGGTGCGGATGCCCATCATGCGCATCAGTATGCGGGTGATGGTATTCAGCAGCCACACCAGCGGCATCATCAGCACCTGCAGGGGCGCCAACAGGAAGCTGCTGGGGTAGGCAACCTTTTCCGGATAGAGGGCGGCGATGGTCTTCGGCAGCACTTCGGCAAATACCAGCACCACAAAGGTAAGTACGCCGGTGGCGATCGCGACGCCGGCGTCGCCGTACAGGCGCATGCCGACGATGGTGCCCAGCGCCGAGGCGAGAATGTTGACAAGGTTATTGCCGATCAGCACAAGGCTAATCAGGCGGTCCGGCTTGCGCAGCAGCTTCTCCACGCGCTTGGCGGGGCGGTTGCCTTGTTTCGCCATGTGGCGCAACCGGTAGCGGTTCAGCGTCATCATGCCGGTTTCGGAACCGGAGAAATAGGCAGAGATAATCACCATGACGATCAGCGTTATGATCAGCGTGGTGGTGGAGATATGTTCCACGTAGGATTCCTTAAAAGACTTAGCTCACGAACTGCTGCAGCACGCGGCTACCAAAATAGGCCAGCGTCAGCAGACCGGCGCCAGCGACGCTGAACCAGACCACACGACGTCCGCGCCACCCTTCATGATAGTGCCCCCACAGCAGGACGATATAGACGAACCACGCAATAATCGACAGCACCGCTTTATCGATATTTTCGCTGCTGAACAGATTGTGCATGTAGAACAGGCCGCTGCACAGCGTCAGGGTCAGCAGCACCACGCCGACCTGGGTGATGTGGAACATTTTGCGCTCAATGCTCATCAGCGGCGGCATTTCGCTGCTGAAGGCCAGCTTTTTATTCTTGAGCTGGTAGTCGATCCACGCCAGCTGCAGCGCATACAGCGCGGCAATGATCAGCGTGGCGTACGAGAAGAGCGACAGGCCGATATGCACCAGCATCCCCGGGGTGGTTTCCAGGTGGGTGATATATTCGTTAGGCACGAATGTGGCGAAGGCCAGGTTGATCAGCGCGAAGGCATAGACGATAGGCAGCAGCAGCCAGCCGCGATTGCGCGAGGCCACGATAGTCATCACCGTACAGATCATCAGGCTGACCAGCGACCCGACGTTCAGTAAGCTGAGATTTTGCCCGCTCTCGCCGCCGGGGAATATCCGTGCTTCCAGCGCAAAAGCATGGCAGATCAAGGCGATAGTCGCAGATAAAATCGCCATTCGCCGCCAGCTGCTGTTTTTTTGCAGCAAGCCGGGGATAATCAGCGCGAGGCTGACGGAGTAGGCGACAAGGGCGAGTAGAGCAAAAACAGGCATAGGTGTCGGCTGTTGGCTAAATAAGAAAGAGAAGCAGTATAACGTTAGCAGGCCTCTGCTCCAACCGTTGCAGCACATTCAGATTGATGTCGTGTTATACTCCGCCACATTCGTTTTGTGTGTCGCTGCGGCGACCGACCGTTTCCACCTCAGGCGAGAGACAATGTTTGATAATTTAACCGATCGTTTGTCGCGTACGCTGCGCAACATTAGCGGCCGCGGACGCCTTACAGAAGACAATATTAAAGACACCCTGCGCGAAGTGCGCATGGCGCTGCTGGAAGCGGACGTTGCGCTTCCGGTGGTCCGTGATTTCATCAGCCGCGTCAAAGAGAGCGCGGTCGGCCATGAAGTCAATAAAAGCCTGACCCCGGGTCAGGAGTTCGTCAAAATCGTCCGCAACGAGCTGGTGGCGGCGATGGGCGAAGAGAACCAGACGCTCGACCTGGCCGCGCAGCCGCCGGCCGTGGTGCTAATGGCGGGCCTGCAAGGTGCTGGTAAAACCACCAGCGTCGGTAAGCTGGGGAAATTCCTGCGCGAGAAGCACAAGAAGAAAGTGCTGGTCGTTTCCGCGGACGTTTACCGCCCGGCGGCGATCAAGCAGCTGGAAACCCTGGCCGAGCAGGTCGGCGTCGATTTCTTCCCGTCTGATGTCGGGCAGAAGCCGGTTGATATCGTCAACGCGGCGCTGAAAGAAGCGAAACTCAAATTCTACGACGTGCTGCTGGTGGATACCGCCGGTCGTCTGCACGTTGACGAAGCGATGATGGACGAAATCAAGCACGTCCACGCCGCCATTAACCCGGTTGAAACCCTGTTCGTCGTCGATGCGATGACCGGTCAGGATGCGGCGAATACCGCGAAGGCCTTTAACGAAGCGCTGCCGCTGACCGGCGTGGTGCTGACCAAAGTGGACGGCGACGCCCGCGGCGGCGCGGCGCTGTCGATTCGCCATATTACCGGCAAGCCGATTAAATTCCTCGGCGTCGGCGAGAAAACCGAAGCGCTGGAGCCGTTCCATCCGGACCGCGTCGCTTCCCGTATCCTCGGCATGGGCGACGTGCTGTCGCTGATCGAAGATATCGAGAGCAAGGTTGACCGCGCGCAGGCCGAGAAGCTGGCCTCCAAGCTGAAGAAAGGCGACGGTTTCGACCTCACCGACTTCCTTGAGCAGCTGCGCCAGATGAAAAACATGGGCGGCATGGCCAGCCTGATGGGCAAGCTGCCGGGCATGGGGCAGATCCCGGACAACGTGAAAGCGCAGATGGACGACAAAGTGCTGGTGCGTATGGAAGCGATCATCAACTCGATGACCCTGAAAGAGCGCGCTAAGCCGGAAATCATCAAAGGTTCGCGTAAGCGCCGTATCGCCGCCGGCTGCGGCATGCAGGTGCAGGATGTGAACCGTCTGCTCAAGCAGTTCGACGACATGCAGCGCATGATGAAGAAGATGAAGTCGAAAGGCGGCATGATGAAGATGATGCGCGGGATGAAAGGGATGATGCCGCCAGGCTTCCCGGGTCGTTAAAAACAAGGGCATAAGGCTATCTTGTTTGCCATTTTAGCGCCGGGGTGTGCTCGCCATCCTCACGTACTACCTGTACGTTACAGTGGTTGCGCACACGCTGGTACTAAACTGGCTGCACCGCCGACGGCCTTTTACAGCAGACTTATCAACTGCTGATTGCATTTTCCCCAGAAATCAGTAAAATTTTCGGGCTTTTAATATGACACCGGGCTCCGTTCCTCGATGGGGCCCGGTTGTTTTATTCACACAAGAGGATGTTATGGTAACTATTCGTTTAGCACGTCACGGCGCTAAAAAGCGTCCGTTCTACCAGGTTGTTGTCACCGACAGCCGTAATGCACGCAACGGTCGCTTCATCGAGCGCGTTGGTTTCTTCAACCCGATCGCTAACGGTGCGGAAGAAGAAACTCGCCTGGATCTGGATCGTATCGCTCACTGGGTTGGCCAGGGCGCTACTGTTTCCGATCGCGTTGCCGCGCTGATCAAAGCCGCTAACAAAGCAGCTTAATCTGTCACGGTGGTCATGATGAGCAAGCAACACACCGCGCAAGCACCTGTTGATCCGATCGTATTGGGGAAAATGGGTTCTTCCTACGGTATCCGTGGTTGGCTCAGAGTGTTTTCCTCCACCGAAGACGCCGAAAGCATTTTTGACTATCAGCCCTGGTTAATCCAGAAGGCGGGTCAGTGGCAGGTCGTTGAGCTGGAAAGCTGGCGCCACCACAATCAGGACATCATCATCAAGCTGAAAGGCGTTGACGATCGTGATGCCGCGAATCTACTGACTAATTGCGAAATTATCGTGGATTCATCGCAGTTGCCGGAGCTGGAAGAGGGTGACTACTACTGGAAAGACCTGATGGGCTGCCAGGTAGTTACGACGGAAGGCTATAGCCTCGGTAAAGTCATCGATATGATGGAAACCGGGTCGAATGACGTGCTCGTCATCAAGGCAAACCTGAAAGATGCATTTGGTATCAAGGAGCGGTTGGTTCCGTTCCTCGATGGGCAGGTTATCAAGAAAGTCGATCTCACTACGCGTACTATCGAAGTAGATTGGGATCCTGGTTTTTAAATTCTCCGGATAAACGGTAAAAGACGGCGCTATGTGGATTGGCATAATTAGCCTGTTTCCTGAAATGTTCCGCGCAATTACCGATTACGGGGTAACTGGCCGGGCAGTAAAAAATGGCCTGCTGAGCATCGAAAGCTGGAGTCCTCGCGACTTCACGCATGACCGGCACCGTACCGTGGACGATCGTCCTTACGGCGGCGGACCGGGGATGCTAATGATGGTGCAACCCTTACGGGATGCCATTCATGCAGCAAAAGCCGCGGCAGGTGAAGGCGCGAAGGTGATTTATCTGTCACCTCAGGGACGCAAGCTTGATCAAGCGGGCGTCAGCGAACTGGCAACGAATCAGAAACTGATTCTGGTGTGCGGTCGCTACGAAGGGATAGACGAGCGCGTAATCCAAACCGAAATTGACGAAGAATGGTCAATCGGCGATTACGTTCTCAGCGGTGGTGAGTTACCGGCAATGACGCTGATTGACTCCGTTTCCCGGTTCATTCCGGGAGTACTGGGCCATGAAGCATCGGCAACGGAAGATTCCTTTGCTGATGGGTTGCTGGATTGCCCCCACTATACCCGTCCTGAAGTGTTAGAGGAGATGGAAGTACCGCCAGTATTGCTGTCGGGAAACCATGCTGAGATACGTCGCTGGCGTCTGAAGCAGTCGCTGGGCCGCACCTGGCTTAGAAGACCTGAACTTCTGGAAAACCTGGCTCTGACTGAAGAGCAAGCAAAGCTGCTGGCGGAGTTCAAAACTGAACACGCGCAACAGCAGCATAAACATGATGGGCAGGCGTGAGCCCCCAATATCAGTTTACCCAGGATAAGAGATTAAATTATGAGCAACATTATTAAGCAACTTGAACAAGAACAGATGAAGCAGGACGTACCTTCCTTCCGTCCGGGTGATACCGTGGAAGTGAAAGTATGGGTTGTTGAAGGTTCCAAAAAACGTCTGCAGGCATTCGAGGGCGTGGTTATCGCTATTCGTAACCGCGGTCTGCACTCTGCATTCACTGTTCGCAAAATTTCCAACGGCGAAGGCGTTGAGCGTGTCTTCCAGACTCACTCTCCGGTAGTTGACAGCATTGCTGTTAAACGTCGTGGTGCTGTACGTAAAGCTAAACTGTACTACCTGCGTGAGCGCACTGGTAAGTCTGCTCGTATCAAAGAGCGTCTTAACTAAGATTCGCTTTCGCGACATCCTGATAGAAAGGGCTGGCCAGATGGCTGGCCCTTTTTTTATCTTTGTTGTAACCATCGTGATGTAAATCATTTACAATACGCCCTCTATACGGAGGGGCGGTGGTCAGCAACAGTTTTCAGCAAACGACACCTAAACGGCGAGCCGCCTGGCTGGCGCTGTTGGCGATCCTGCTGATCGTGGTGGCCCCCCTGATCTCCGTCTCCCTGCAAAAAGACCCCATGAGCGCCATGCCCGGCATGCACCACGCCATGATGATGGATAGCTCGTCCGCGAGCATGGCGCAGATGCCCGGGCACAAGATGGCAATGATGCACAGCACAGACGGCGCTAAGCATACCGGACACGAAATGCCGCTGGACCATGCCGAAGCGTGTGGCTATTGCGTGCTGTTAGCCCATGTCCCGGGGCTCCTTTTCGCGCTGGCGCTGTTCGTCGCCATGCTCCTGCGGCGCATTCGCCTGCCGGTTTCTCGCCCGGTATTAAAGCACTGGCACTACTTTCCCTGGCTCTACCCCGAAACCCGCGCCCCGCCGCGGTTGTCTGCTTTTTCCCTTTAATAAAAATCAATCTGCGCACCGCGCAACGACCTCTTTTGCTTTAAAAAAGGAAAAGTATGACAACCTGCACCTCGCGCGCGGCATGGCTGAACCTGCTGCGTCGCCTCCATTTCTATATTGGTCTGTTTATCGGACCGTTTATCTGTGTCGCTGCCCTGACCGGCACGCTGTACGTGGCGACGCCGCAGCTGGAAAACTGGCTCTATCACGACGCGCTGCATGGCCTTGCCGAGGGGACTCCGCAGCCGCTCAGCGCCCAGATTGCGGTGGCCGAAGAAGCGACCCAGGGCAATCTGCGGCTGCTGGCGGTGCGTCCGGCGCCTGCGTTGGGCGAGACCACGCGCATTATGTTTGCCGATCCGGGTCTCGGAGAGTCGGAATCCCGGGCTATTTTTGTCGATCCGATCGCGCTGCGGGTGAAGGGCGATATGACGGTCTACGGCACCAGCGGCATCCTGCCGCTGCGCCAGTGGATTGATTATGCGCATCGCTCTCTGCTGCTGGGCGACAGCGGGAGGTTATACAGCGAACTGGCCGCCTCCTGGATGTGGGTGGCCGCGCTCGGAGGCATTGCCCTGTGGGCGATGACGCGTCCAAAACGGCGGCTGAATAACGCCCTGCAGAACCATCGTCGGCTGCACGTGACGCTGGGCTGGGGCCTACTGGTGGGTATGCTGCTCTTCTCCGCCACCGGCCTGACCTGGTCGCAATGGGCCGGCGGCAATGTGGACAAAATGCGGGCAGCGTTCGGCTGGCTGACGCCGCAGGTCAATACCCAGCTGCATGGCGAGATGCCGATGACGCACGATCCCCACGCCGGACATCATATGGATGCGATGGCCATGGCCCAGCATCAGCCGGCGCTGCAGCAGGCCCAGTTTGACCAGGCGCTGGCGGCGGCCCGTCAGGCGGGGCTGAACGCCAGCCGGCTGGAGATCCGTCCGCCAGTGTCAGACGACCGCGCCTGGACGGTGAATGAGATCGACCGTCGCTGGCCGACGCAGGTGGACGCGGTGGCGATCGATGGCGCCACGATGCAGGTGGTGGATCGCACGCGTTTTGCCGACTTTCCGCTGATGGCGAAGCTCACCCGCTGGGGCGTCGATTTCCATATGGGGATCCTCTTTGGTCTGGCGAATCAGCTGCTGCTGGTGGGATTTGGCTGCGCGCTGTGCGTTACCATCGGGGTGGGGTACCGGTTATGGTGGATCCGCCGTCCGCCTCAGGCCGCCTGGGATCCGGCGCATTCGCTGCTGCAGGCGTGGCTGTCGCTCGCCTGGCCTGCCCGAAGCCTGGTGCTTGGGCTGGCGTTTGCCCTTGGATTGGCCATGCCGTTAATGGGAGCCAGCCTGTTGCTGTTCATTGCCGTTGACTACCTGCGCTGGCGCGCGGCAACGGCAATGAGGATGATGAAGTCCAGCGACTAAGTGAAGACTTACGGCGTGCTGATGACCACCGTTACCCGGCGGTTTTCGGCGCGCCCGGCCGCCGTGTCGTTGCTGGCGATCGGGTATTTTTTGCCAAGGCCGCGGGTGACTAAATTACTGCGTGGGACATGAGCGCCTTCCGCCCAGGCATCGGCCACGCTGTTGGCCCGCTTAAGCGACAGGGCTTCATTGTAACTATCTTCACCATAATTATCGGTATGGCCTTCAAGGCGGCTATGGGTGATCCCGGTAGCCGCCAGCCGCGAGGCCATCGTGGTGATCTGCTGGCGGCTGTCGGGACGTAGTCGGTAGTCATTCTTGTCAAACAGGATGCTATCGGATAAGCCCAGGGACCAATCGCCATTGCTTTCAGTGAAGCCGTAAGATTTCATCGCCGCCACCTGCTCCGGGGTAAATTTTCCCTGAGGAGCCTGGCAACCTGTCAAAAGCGCCGCCGCCATCAGGGCGGGGACGAAATATTTTCTGATCATAATGAGTCCTTTATTATTTCAGCGTCTGCTGGATACGTTGGTTTTTCATCCGATACATATTCTGATCGGCAAGTTCTTGCAGTGATTCCGCGGTGGCGTGTTCCCACGCCAGGGCATAACCGACGCTCAGCGAGAGCGTGGCGCTATGACCGTTGTGCAGGTTGAATGGCGGAAGAAATTGTTCCGTTAGCGCCTGGCACAGGGCCTGCACTTCTGCTTCCGAGCGCACCTCGCGCAGCAGAACGGCAAACTCATCGCCGCCAAGACGCCACGCCAGATGGCGTTTACCGGCAAAAGTCATCAGGCGGCTGGCGACCTCCATCAGCACTTTATCGCCCGCCGCATGCCCCCAGTTGTCGTTAATCAGTTTGAAATTATCGCCATCAAGAAACAGCAATGCCGAGGTTTGATGATCGACTTCATTCTGCATCAGCTCGGCGAGCGCGTTACGAAAGGCGGCGCGGTTAGCCAGGCCGGTCAACGGATCGTGTAACGAACTGCGCAACAGCTGCGCGTTTTTGGCCTGCAGCTGGCGCTGCCAGTCCTCCATTTCCCCCAGCAGGCTGTTAAAGTCCTGGGCGAAAAGATGGAACTCCTCGATACGCTCCTCCGGCACCCGCCGGGAGAAGTGGCGGTTTTCACGTATATCATGCACGACCTCAGTGATGCTCTGCAGGGCGGCGACGATCCCCCGGTGTAGGGAGTGGGTCAGCAGCAGGGCGATGAACGAGGCGAGCAGAATGCTGCCGGTCAGCACCAGAATCGAGATACCGAGAAAGTGGCTAATCAGTTCATCAAGCGCGGTCAATCTCAGCTCGCCGATTTGTTTGCCCTGGTGCCAGATGGGCTGCACCGTGGGCTCCGGAAACAGCCATTTACTGATAAGCCCGCTCACTTGCTCTTTATTGGCCAGCGGTTCATGGCGCCACGCGGCGAAGTGCTGCATCTGGCCGTTTAGCACGATTGCCTGGGAGATCTGCCCTTGCTTGCCCAACGACGCGAGGGTCTCCTCTGCCGCCGCGCTGTCGCCAAACACCAGGGCGGCTTCGAGGCTGCGCCCCATGGTCGCGGCAGTGAGCTCAAGATTTTTCTGCGCGTACTGCTTGAGCGTGAAGATTGAGGCTGTACTCAGCAGCAGCCAGACCAGCGTCATGGAGATCACCACGCTTATCACGCTAATGCGACGGAGCGCGCGTTTGAAAGTCGGGCGCGGAGTCTGTGAAAAGTCCTTATTCATGTGGTTTCTTCCGGGCAAGCATCAGGACGTCCGGGTTAACCCGAACCCCGCTGTGCGTCAGAACGTCCAGATTAACGGAGAAGCGGACCCGGTCGTCATTGATGATCAGGCAAAACGCGCTACCAATTGAACAATCCGTATTTTGTTCTGCGATGAGTAACAGCGGCCTCGGGCCATAGCGGCGAGTGAGTTCTGACTGTTCAGTCGGCGATTCGCTGCCAAAATAAAAACCATCGCAGGTCGTTTTTAACGCTTCTTCACGATTACGTACTATCACCGGTTGATAGGGTAATGCATCCGGATCTTCATGAGCCAGGCTATGGGTGAAGCGTGATGAGGCAAAAATGCACAGCTTTGGCGCTCCTGTTAATGACGGCCAACGGGTGTAGGTCACGATCCCGGAAACAATAGCGCGAACATGTTCTGAAGGTCCGGCAGCAAAAACAGGAGATACCGCGATGAGAAAAAATACAGTCAATAAAAGACGGTGTAATACTGTCATTAACGCTTCCGTCAAAGTCGCCATAGCGCGGGAAAAGCCGCTGCCGATGCCCGGCGAAGAATACCACTGTTAATAAAACCCGTCATTAGATGCGCCCTTTGCTTTGGGACAATTCTCACCAGGATTTTTCGTAGTACCGATACCGTGGGTGCGCAAGTTTGGCTTGTTTTTCCTATGTGTAAATATTGTTATACGCATCGCGCCATTGTAAGTGGCAATTAATTCGTTGGTGTAAATTAAAATTTACGGAATATGGATTGAATTCTTTACTTTGTGTGGTATCGTTACGTCATGCCCTCTGAGGCAACCCTTATCGCAAACGAGCTACACAGGATCGCAATCATGCAAAAAGACGCGCTGAACAACGTACATATTACCGACGAACATGTATTAATGACCCCGGAGCAACTGAAGGCGGAATTCCCGCTGAGCGTCGAGCAGGAAGCGCAGATCGCGCACGCCCGTCAGACCATTTCGGATATCATCGCCGGTCGCGATCCGCGCCTGCTGGTGGTATGTGGTCCTTGCTCCATTCACGATCCGGAAGCTGCGATTGAATATGCTCGTCGGTTTAAAGCCCTTGCCGCAGAGGTCAGCGATAGCCTCTACCTGGTGATGCGCGTCTATTTTGAAAAACCCCGTACCACCGTCGGCTGGAAGGGGCTGATTAACGATCCGCACATGGATGGTTCGTTTGATGTTGAAGGCGGCCTGAAGATTGCGCGTCGTCTGCTGGTTGAGCTCGTCAATATGGGACTGCCGCTGGCGACGGAAGCGCTGGATCCCAACAGCCCGCAGTACCTTGGGGATCTGTTCAGCTGGTCCGCTATCGGCGCGCGTACCACGGAATCACAAACGCACCGCGAAATGGCCTCTGGCCTGTCGATGCCGGTCGGCTTTAAAAACGGTACCGATGGTAGCCTGGCCACGGCCATCAACGCCATGCGCGCCGCGGCGATGCCGCACCGTTTCGTCGGCATCAATCAGGCCGGGCAGGTCTGCCTGCTGCAAACGCAGGGTAATCCGAACGGCCATGTGATCCTCCGCGGCGGCAAGGCGCCGAACTACGGTCCGGAAGATGTGGCGAAATGCGAAAAAGAGATGGCGCAGGCGGGACTGAAGCCGTCGCTGATGGTAGATTGCAGTCATGGGAACTCCAATAAAGATTTCCGCCGCCAGCCGGCCGTGGCTGAATCCGTGGTCGCGCAGATCAAAGATGGCAACCGCTCCATTATCGGCCTGATGATCGAAAGTAATATCCACGAAGGCAATCAGTCCTCTGAACAGCCGCGTGAGGCGATGAAATACGGCGTCTCGGTGACGGATGCCTGCATCAGCTGGGAGACTACCGAGGCGCTGCTGCGTGAACTGGATAAGGATCTCCGTGGCCACCTGGCGGCCCGTTTGGTTTAAGAGGAAAGTATGGTTGCTGAACTGACCGCGTTACGCGATCAAATTGATGAAGTGGATAAAGCGTTGCTTAGCCTGCTGGCTAAGCGTCTGGAGCTGGTGGCCGAAGTCGGCGAGGTGAAGAGCCAGTATGGCCTGCCGATTTACGTCCCGGAGCGCGAGTCGGCGATGCTCGCCTCCCGACGTAAAGAGGCGGCTGCGCTCGGCGTACCACCGGATCTGATCGAGGACGTTCTGCGTCGCGTGATGCGGGAATCCTATTCCAGCGAAAACGACAAAGGCTTCAAAACCCTGCAGCCGAATCTGCGGCCGGTGGTGATCGTCGGCGGCGGTGGGCAGATGGGCCGTCTGTTTGAGAAGATGTTAACGCTGTCCGGCTACCAGGTGCGTATTCTGGAAAAAAACGATTGGGCCCGGGCGGCGGATATCGTCGCCGATGCCGGCATGGTTATCGTCAGCGTACCGATTCACACCACCGTGGAGACGATCGGCAGGCTGCCGCCCCTTCCGGCGGATTGCATTCTGGTTGACCTTGCCTCGGTGAAAGCGGAGCCGCTGCAGGCGATGCTGGCGGCGCATCAGGGCCCGGTTCTCGGCCTGCACCCGATGTTCGGTCCGGACAGCGGCAGCCTGGCGAAGCAGGTGGTGGTCTATTGTGATGGTCGCCAGCCGGAGGCCTATCAGTGGTTCCTCGAACAAATTCAGGTTTGGGGCGCGCGGCTGCACCGCATCAGCGCCGTTGAGCACGATCAGAACATGGCCTTTATTCAGGCGCTGCGCCACTTTGCCACCTTCGCCTATGGCCTGCACCTGGCGGAAGAGAATGTACGTCTTGAGCAACTGCTGGCGCTCTCGTCACCCATTTACCGACTGGAGCTGGCGATGGTAGGCCGTCTGTTTGCCCAGGATCCGCAGCTGTACGCCGATATTATTATGTCATCGGAAAACAACCTGGCGCTGATTAAGCGCTACTACCAGCGTTTCGGCGAAGCGATCGGCCTGCTGGAGCAGGGCGATAAGCAGGCGTTTATCGACAGCTTCCGTAAAGTCGAACACTGGTTTGGCGATTACGCTCAGCGTTTCCAGAGCGAGAGCCGCACGCTGCTGCGTCAGGCGAACGATAATCGGCAGTAAAGCGAAAAAGATGTATACAATAAAGCCAGCGACCGCTGGCTTTTTTTATAGGGATGACAACGATGGCTGAACCACAACCGCTGTTTGACTACACCGGATACCTGCCGGAATGCCCGACCTGGAGCGAGGCAGAACAGGCCCTCTACTGGGCTGATATCATGGAATGTGAAATTCACCGCTACGATATCCGCAGCGGAGAACACCAGGTGCTGCAGTTTCCGGAGGAGGTCGGCTGTTTTGCCCTGCGCGAGAAGGGCGGGTTTATCGTGGCATTGCGCAGCGGCATCTGGCTGACCGACACCCACGGCCTGCTGCGGCGGAAAGTCTGCGATAACCCGAGCAACCCGGAGCTGGCGCGGTTTAACGACGGCGGGACCGATCGCGATGGGCGCTTTTATGCCGGTACCTTCTGGGGGCCAGGGGATTACAACGGCGCGCTGCTGATGCGAGTGGATAACGACCTGCAGCCGAAAGTGATCCAGTGTGACATCCATGGCGCCAATGGCCTGGCCTTTAGCGCCGACCGGCGCTGGATGTATACCTCTGATACGCCGAACGCCGTGATCTACCGTACGCCGCTGGATGAGCAGGGTGAGCCTGGCCGACGCGAAGTCTTTCGCCGTTTTCAGCCTGGCGAAGGGATCCCTGACGGGGCGGCGATCGACGTGGAGGGATGTTACTGGAGCGCAATGTTTGACGGCTGGCGGATCGCCCGTTTCTCGCCGCAGGGCGAGGAGCTGGAATCCTACCCGATGCCGGTACGTTGCCCGACGATGGTCTGCTTCGGCGGGGCGGATATGAAAACGCTCTATATCACCACCACCCGGGAAAACATGGAGGACGATGAGCTGGCGCAGTATCCGCTGTCAGGCGCCATCTTCACCCTGCCGGTAGCGGTGGCAGGGATGAAGAAATTCCCGTTCCGCGAATGTTAAACCGGATCCACCGGGACCACGTTTTCGCTAGGGTAGCAGCCGAGGACCTTCATGGAGCGGGTGATATCCGCCAGCTCCTTCAGCGCCTTGCGCATGGGCAGCGAATCCAGGTTGGCCTGAATATCGAGATAAAACATCTCTTCCCAGGGATTGCCGTGGATCGGGCGGGATTCCAGTTTGGTCATGATCAGATTGTGGTTGCGCAACACCAGCAGGGCTTCCACCAGGGCGCCCGCCTGCTGACCGGTCGCCATTAACAGCGTGGTCTTGGCCGGCACCTGATCGGAGACGTTCACCGCTTTGCGCGCCAGGACGAGGAAGCGCGTGATGTTCTGCGTCTGGTTGGCCTGGCAGTGCTCCAGCACCTGCAGACCATACAGAGCGCCGCCCGCTTCGCTACCCAGGGCCGCGACGGCCGGGGAGTTCGCCTGCGCCACTTTTTCCATTGCCGCCGAGGTGCTCTCGGTATACTCAATCTTCCAGTGCGGGTAGCGGCTCAGGTACTGGCTGCACTGCTGGAACGGCTGCGGATGGCTGTAAACGGTCTGAATTTTATCGGCATCCGTCGAGGTGCTCACCAGTACGCAATGATCGATAGGGATCGTCAGCTCGCCAACGATCGACAGGCTGGTGTGCTGCAGCAGATCGTAGACGTCGTTGATCCCGCCGGAGCTGGTGTTTTCAATCGGCACCACCGCGTAATCGGCCTGGCCGGTTTCTACCTGATTAAAAATATCGGCGAACTTCGCGCAGCCGCTCTCAATAAACTGCTCAAAGTGGCGAGCGGCGTACTGACGCGCCGCCAGATGCGAGTAAGAGCCCTTGGGACCGAGGAACGCCACGCGGGCCGAATGCGGGTTAATTTTATTCAGATGCTGCTGCAGCAGGGTTTGCTGGGTAAGAACAGAGTCTTCGATAATCAGCTGGAACAGGCGGGTGATATAGTGCGCATCCAGATTATGGCGCTTGCCGATAGTCATCAGGCGCTCCAGCAGATCGCGTTCGCGGTCAATATCACGCACCGGACGATGGGAGGCCAGTTTGGCTTTTCCAACCTCAACAGCCAGTCCGCGGCGCTCCGCCAGCAGAGCAAGCAGCTTCTCGTCCAGGGCGCTTATCTTATCGCGCAGCGCCAGTAATGGGTTTTCCTCGGTCATAGATGTTGCCTTTGTTGTTATCAAATAAAAAAGGCCTCCCGGGTGGGAGGCCTTATTGTTCGTCTTCGCATTCTTTCTTATACGACGAATTGCCTCCCGGTCAGGGGAAGGTAAAAAAGAATGCGAAGAAGAACGGGACAAGTTTCATGGTAAATTCCTTTAGGTAGTGGGGATTACAGTACCTGTACTGTTTTCACTCTGTCAATAAAAAACGCGCCCGAAGGCGCGTGGCATGACACAACTTAAGTTAAGGATTACTCTTCTTCTTCCACAAAGCCTGCCTCTTTCACCGACGTCGCGGCGCGGCGGGCTTCCCCTTTGTGTTGCACTTTATTGAGCTGCCGTTCCAGCTTGTTGATCAATTCGTTAATGGCGGCGTACATATCTTCATGACGCGCACTGGCAACCAGATGGCCGTTTGGCGTGTTGATGGTTGCATCAGCGATAAAACCCTGCGGCTCCTTAGACAGAATGATGTGCGGGTTGATTAAATGAGTTTGCCACTTATCCAGTTTGGCGAGACGGTCTGCGACATGCTGGCGGATTGCCGGAGTAATTTCCATTTGTTTACTGGTAATGTTCATTGTCATAAATTTTACCTCTTGTCTTTCCCGTCTTGGTGAATCCAGCATACCTTTCCCAATGTCAAAATGTGTGATCTAAATCACATTTTATTGTCACTTTTTGTCAACAAATTCATTTTGTGAGACAGGGCAGGAAGAAGTGAGATTTTACTTGTCGAACCCGATAAAGCAGGCCATATTTGATGAGTTAACCCGGCGCTAAACCGCTTCAGCTCGTCGGGAAACGTATAAAAAAACGGCAGCCAGTGGCTGCCGTTTGCGATCGATGAGTCAGGCTCAGGTGTTCTTGCTGTTCGCGGCGATAATCTTCGCGACTTTGTCCGCCTGAGCGTTCATTTGCATCTGACGATAGGCGTTTTCCATCTTCGGCAGGGCATCGCGGGTGGCCTGGGTATCCGGATAATTACGCATCATCCCTTCCACACGGTTAACCACGGCAACCCATGCGCCACGATCGGTGTAGTAATCCACGACCGACAGCTCATATTTGGCCAGACGATCTTTCAGGAACACCATGCGTTTATAGGCGTCAGTGGCGTACTGGCTGTTCGGATAACCACGCACCAGTTTGGAGAAGTCATTGAAGGCATCGCGCGCGTGCTGCGGATCGCGGTCGGAGCGATCAACGCCGAAGAAGCCCTGCAGGGCGCTGTCATCCAGGGCCATGTTGGTCAGGCCGCGCATATAGATGACATAGTCGATGTTCGGATGGGTGGGGTTCAAACGCATGAAGCGATCGATAGCCGCCTGAGCCAGAGGAAGATCGGCGTTTTTATAATACGCATAAATCAGATCCAGCTGTACCTGTTGGGAATAAGGGCCGAATGGATAACGATTATCCAACGCTTCCAGTTGCGTTATCGCCTGTTTCCAGTTACCGTCCTGCAGTTTTTGCTGGGCGGTCGCGTAGATTTCATTCGGCGGATTATCAGGCACCTCTTCCTTAGAGCCGGAGCAACCCACCAAAGCCAGGCTCAGTGTGGCGGCTGCCACCAGGTATTTCATGCGCGTCATGACGTTTTGACTTCCTCAAAATGTTTATGCGGGAGAATCTCTGTTCCTGCTCCCGATTAAGACCAGCTACAATAGCACACTATATTAAACGGCAAAGCCGTAAAACCCAACGTTAAACGAAGAAGCTGTATATGGCACAACGAGTACAACTCACCGCAACGGTGACCGAAAATCAACTCGGTCAACGCTTAGATCAGGCTTTGGCCGAATTGTTCCCTGATTATTCGCGATCGCGGATAAAAGAATGGATCCTCGACCAACGCGTATTAGTCAATGGCACCATTGGCGATAAACCGAAAGAAAAAGTGCTGGGGGGAGAACGCATCGCTATCGATGTGGAAATCGAAGAAGAGGCGCGCTTCCAGCCGCAGGATATTCCGCTCAATATCGTTTACGAAGATGATGACATCATCGTGATCAATAAACCGCGCGATCTGGTTGTACATCCTGGCGCGGGCAACCCTGACGGTACTGTGCTGAATGCGCTGCTGCACTACTATCCGCCTATTGCCGATGTGCCGCGCGCGGGTATTGTTCATCGTCTGGATAAAGACACCACCGGTCTGATGGTGGTGGCGAAAACCATTCCGGCGCAAACCCGGCTGGTGGAGTCGCTGCAGCTGCGCGAGATCACCCGTGAATACGAAGCGGTGGCGATCGGTCATATGACCGCCGGTGGCACAGTGGAAGAGCCGATCAGCCGTCACCCGACCAAGCGTACCCATATGGCGGTGCATCCGATGGGCAAACCGGCGGTGACCCACTACCGCATTATGGAACATTTCCGCATCCATACCCGCCTGCGTCTGCGTCTGGAAACCGGTCGTACACATCAGATCCGCGTGCATATGTCGCATATCACCCATCCGCTGGTGGGTGACCAGGTCTATGGCGGTCGGCCGCGTCCGCCGAAGGGCGCGTCGGAGGAATTCATTACCGCGCTGCGTAAATTCGACCGCCAGGCGCTGCATGCCACCATGCTGCGCCTGTATCACCCGATCTCCGGCATTGAAATGGAGTGGCACGCGCCCATCCCGCAGGATATGGTCGAGCTCATCGAGGCGATGCGCGCCGATTTTGAAGCCCATAAGGACGATATTGACTGGTTATGACGAAACTGATTGTACCGCAGTGGCCAATGCCCGGCAGCGTGGCGGCCTGTAGTTCTACCCGCATCGGCGGCGTGAGTCTGCCGCCCTATGACTCGCTCAACCTGGGCGCCCATTGCGGCGACAATCTGCAGGATGTCGAAGAAAACCGGCGGCGGATGTTTGCCGCCGGCGGCTTGCCGTCTTACCCGGTTTGGCTGGAGCAGGTCCATGGCACCGAGGTTCTGACGCTGGACGGCGGACCCTATCCGTCGAAACGCGCGGATGCCTCTTATAGTCGTACGCCAGGGACCGTCTGCGCGGTGATGACCGCTGACTGCCTGCCGGTGCTGTTCTGTAACCGCGACGGCACCGAAGTCGCCGCGGCGCACGCGGGATGGCGCGGCTTATGCGAAGGGGTTCTGGAAGCGACGGTTGCTCGTTTCGCCGATAAAGCCGAAAATATTATGGCGTGGCTGGGGCCCGCCATCGGTCCGCAGGCGTTTGAGGTGGGACCGGAAGTCCGGGATGCCTTTATGGCGAAGGACGAGGATGCGCACCGGGCTTTTCGTCCGGCAGGCGAAAAATATTTTGCTGATATCTACCAACTGGCGCGGCAGCGTCTGGCAAACGTCGGCGTTGAGCAGATTTTCGGCGGCGATCGCTGCACGCTAAGCGAAAAGGATGATTTTTTCTCTTACCGGCGCGACAAGACCACCGGTCGTATGGCAAGTTTCATTTGGCTGATATAACCTAGAGAATCAAGACGATCCAGAAGGCAAACTTATTTTTCACATAGTTCGGGTCTTTAACCTTGAATAATTGAGGGATGACCTCATTTAATCTCCAGTAGCAAATTTGACCTGTTTATGGGAGGAGTTATGCGTCTGGATCGTCTTACCAATAAATTCCAGCTTGCTCTTGCCGATGCCCAGTCGCTCGCACTCGGGCACGACAACCAATTCATCGAACCTCTTCATTTAATGAGCGCCTTGCTGAATCAGGAAGGGGGATCGGTACGTCCTTTATTAACCTCGGCGGGCGTGAATGCCGGGAAACTGCGCACTGACATCGAACAGGCCTTGAGCCGTTTACCGCAGGTGGAAGGCACCGGCGGCGATGTGCAACCTTCTCAGGATTTAGTGCGGATCCTCAACCTTTGCGACAAGCTGGCGCAAAAGAAAAAGGACAACTTTATTTCGTCGGAACTGTTCGTTCTGGCGGCGCTTGAATCACGCGGTACGCTGACCGACCTTTTAAAATCCGCCGGAGCAACAACCGCCAACATGACTCAGGCGATTGAACAAATGCGCGGAGGGGAAAGCGTGAACGATCAGGGTGCCGAAGACCAACGTCAGGCATTGAAGAAATTTACCGTCGATCTCACCGAGCGTGCCGAGCAGGGCAAGCTGGATCCGGTGATCGGCCGTGATGAAGAGATTCGCCGTACCATTCAGGTACTGCAGCGTCGTACCAAAAACAACCCGGTGCTGATCGGTGAACCCGGGGTGGGTAAAACGGCAATCGTCGAAGGCCTGGCGCAGCGTATCGTCAACGGCGAAGTACCAGAAGGGCTGAAAGGCCGTCGGGTATTGGCGCTGGATATGGGGGCGCTGGTGGCCGGGGCGAAATACCGCGGTGAGTTTGAAGAGCGTCTGAAAGGCGTGCTGACCGACCTGTCCAAACAGGAAGGCAACGTCATTCTATTTATCGACGAACTGCATACCATGGTTGGCGCTGGTAAAGCCGACGGCGCGATGGATGCGGGTAACATGCTGAAGCCGGCGCTGGCGCGTGGTGAACTGCACTGCGTCGGGGCGACGACGCTTGATGAATACCGTCAGTACATCGAAAAAGACGCCGCGCTGGAACGTCGCTTCCAGAAAGTGTTCGTTGCCGAGCCTTCGGTAGAAGATACCATCGCGATTCTGCGCGGTCTGAAAGAACGTTATGAGCTGCACCACCACGTGCAGATCACTGACCCGGCTATCGTGGCGGCGGCGACCTTATCGCATCGCTATATTGCCGACCGTCAGCTGCCGGATAAAGCCATCGACCTCATCGATGAGGCGGCATCCAGCATCCGTATGCAGATTGACTCCAAACCGGAAGAGCTGGACCGTCTCGATCGGCGTATTATCCAGCTGAAACTGGAACAGCAGGCGCTGAAGAAAGAGTCTGATGAGGCGAGCCTGAAGCGTCTCGATATGCTCAACGAGGAGCTGGCGGATAAAGAACGGCAGTACTCGGTGCTGGAAGAAGAGTGGAAAGCGGAAAAAGCGTCGCTCTCCGGCACCCAGACCATCAAAGCTGAGCTGGAGCAGGCGAAAATCGCCATCGAACAGGCGCGCCGCGTCGGCGATCTGGCGCGGATGTCCGAGCTGCAGTACGGCAAAATTCCGGAACTGGAGAAACAGCTGGCGGCGGCCACTCAGTCCGAAGGGAAAACCATGCGTCTGCTGCGTAATAAAGTGACGGATGCTGAAATCGCCGAAGTGCTGGCTCGCTGGACCGGTATCCCGGTCTCCCGCATGATGGAAAGCGAGCGTGACAAACTGCTGCGTATGGAACAGGAGCTGCATCATCGGGTGATTGGCCAGGATGAGGCGGTTGAAGCGGTATCCAACGCCATTCGCCGCAGCCGCGCCGGGCTGTCCGATCCGAACCGGCCGATTGGTTCGTTCCTGTTCCTCGGTCCAACCGGGGTCGGTAAAACCGAGCTGTGTAAAACGCTGGCTAACTTTATGTTCGATAGCGACGACGCGATGGTGCGTATCGATATGTCCGAGTTTATGGAGAAACATTCCGTCTCGCGTCTGGTCGGTGCGCCTCCGGGATACGTCGGCTATGAAGAGGGCGGTTACCTGACCGAGGCGGTGCGCCGTCGTCCTTATTCCGTCATCCTGCTGGATGAAGTGGAAAAAGCGCACCCGGATGTGTTCAACATTCTGCTGCAGGTACTCGACGACGGGCGTCTCACCGACGGGCAGGGGAGAACGGTCGACTTCCGTAATACGGTAGTCATCATGACCTCGAACCTCGGTTCCGATCTGATTCAGGAACGGTTCGGCGAGCTGGACTACGGACATATGAAGGACCTGGTGCTGGGGGTAGTCAGCCAGAACTTCCGTCCGGAGTTCATCAACCGTATCGACGAAGTGGTGGTCTTCCATCCGCTGGGCGAGAAACATATTGCCTCTATTGCCCAGATCCAGCTGCAGCGTCTGTATAAACGTCTGGAAGAGCGCGGATATGAAGTGCATATGTCCGATGAGGCGCTGAAGCTGCTGAGCGCCAATGGTTACGATCCGGTATACGGCGCGCGGCCATTGAAACGTGCTATTCAGCAGCAGATTGAGAACCCGTTAGCCCAGCAGATCCTTTCCGGTGAGCTGGTTCCGGGTAAAACCATCGAGCTGGTAGTAAAAGACGACCGCATTGTGGCAGTGCAGTAAATCACAAAACGACAAAAACGGGCCCAGCGGGCTCGTTTTTGTTTAAAAACCAGGCAAGAATTAAAGCTCAACACCTGATTTGGTTGAAAAGTGAGCGGTTAAATTCTTTTTTTGAATTTATCCTTGTCACTTCAGAATTACCCCCTATAATGCGCCTCCACTGACACGGAACAACGGCAAACAAGCCGCCGAGCCAGGAGGATTCAACGACGGAAACCGACGTTGAAAGCCGACAGAGAAAAGCAAAATAAGCGCTTGACTCTGAATGAGGAAAACGTATTATACGGGACCTCGCGACAGAGCGCTAAAGCGCGTCGCAACTGCTCTTTAACAATTTATCAGACAATCTGTGTGGGCACTCAAAGTGACATGGATTCTTAACGTCCTCGGACGAAAAATGAATACCAAGTCTCAAGAGTGAACACGTAATTCATTACGAAGTTTAATTCTTTGAGCATCAAACTTAAATTGAAGAGTTTGATCATGGCTCAGATTGAACGCTGGCGGCAGGCCTAACACATGCAAGTCGAGCGGTAGCACAGAGAGCTTGCTCTCGGGTGACGAGCGGCGGACGGGTGAGTAATGTCTGGGAAACTGCCTGATGGAGGGGGATAACTACTGGAAACGGTAGCTAATACCGCATAACGTCGCAAGACCAAAGTGGGGGACCTTCGGGCCTCATGCCATCAGATGTGCCCAGATGGGATTAGCTAGTAGGTGGGGTAACGGCTCACCTAGGCGACGATCCCTAGCTGGTCTGAGAGGATGACCAGCCACACTGGAACTGAGACACGGTCCAGACTCCTACGGGAGGCAGCAGTGGGGAATATTGCACAATGGGCGCAAGCCTGATGCAGCCATGCCGCGTGTGTGAAGAAGGCCTTCGGGTTGTAAAGCACTTTCAGCGGGGAGGAAGGCGATAAGGTTAATAACCTTGTCGATTGACGTTACCCGCAGAAGAAGCACCGGCTAACTCCGTGCCAGCAGCCGCGGTAATACGGAGGGTGCAAGCGTTAATCGGAATTACTGGGCGTAAAGCGCACGCAGGCGGTCTGTCAAGTCGGATGTGAAATCCCCGGGCTCAACCTGGGAACTGCATTCGAAACTGGCAGGCTAGAGTCTTGTAGAGGGGGGTAGAATTCCAGGTGTAGCGGTGAAATGCGTAGAGATCTGGAGGAATACCGGTGGCGAAGGCGGCCCCCTGGACAAAGACTGACGCTCAGGTGCGAAAGCGTGGGGAGCAAACAGGATTAGATACCCTGGTAGTCCACGCCGTAAACG
>OJVH01000069.1_pt1 | contig 9842 bp, 8 predicted proteins | sample 1600171 | NCBI WGS metagenome assembly OJVH01 (sample SAMN04436869, study PRJEB24849) | human gut metagenome | biome: human gut; feature: NICU; material: stool | host: Homo sapiens | place: USA: Saint Louis, MO | collected 2011-09-15
AAGGATGCCGTTGCCGCCCGTCCTGTCCAGAAATAAACAAAATACTCCCCGCCAGGCTCCGCCTGTCTGTTTTGCCCGCGCTGCGCATCCTGTACAGTTTCGCCACTTCCGTTGTCCATTCGTCAGGGGCCACGCGTGGCCTGCGGTTTCTGGAGTCGTATGAATACACCATCCTTTGGCAAATTCTCGCCGCGCTGGCTAGCGGGAAAAAGGGGCCTTATCGTCACGCTGCTCGCGGGGCTGGCGATCCTGGCGCTCGGTCGGGGCATGAATTTGCCGGCCAGAGAGGTTTACCGTGAGAGGCAGATCCGCCAGCTGGAGGAGGATGCGCAGTGGGTGGCGGAACGCCTTGAGCGGCGGATGAACATTCCGGCGCCGCAGCGGGAAGCGACCTGGCCGCTGGCGGCGATGCGCGCCGCTCTCCGGACCCTCGCCCGGGAGCGGCATTATCAGCTGCTGCTGGTGAATGGCGACGGGCATCTGCTGGCGGCATCGCACGCGCTGCCGGCCAGCGTGCTGGCCCAGGTGCAGGCGCAGTTCCCGCGAGAGATGCAGCCCCCGCTATTCGGCAGCCACTACCAGACCATTCAGCCATTCGCCCCGCATCAGCGGATGTTAAGCCGGGCGCTGAACGGCAACGCGGGGCTGGCGGGCTGGAATCTGGTGATGCTGGCGCCGGATGGTGGATTGCCCTCGTTGCTGGTGGCTTACCGCTGGCCGGTAACGATCGGCCTTGGCGCGGTGCTCGCCAGCGCGCTGCTGGCGCTGAGGCAGGCGGCGCGCGCCAGGCGAAAACGCTAATTGCCAACCGCGCCGTCAGGGATGGCGAATCTGCAGGGTGGCGGGCAGGTAGCGCTGAAGCGGCTCCGGGGCCTGACCGTCGATCAGCTGGCTGAGCAGGTCGTAGCAGTGCCAGGCCAGCTGGCGATTATCCTGCTGCACGGTATCAATGCGCAGGGAAAGCGAATCATACAGATAGTGATCGTCGAAGCTGGCGAGATGAATATTGGAATCCAGCAGATGATGCTGGCTCATATAGCGCAGCACCCCTTCGAGCAGCCCGCAGGCCGCGGTGAAGAGCGCCTTCGGCGGACGCCCCAGCCGCGCGCAGAGCGCCGCGAACATCTCATAGCCGGAGCTGGGGTGGTAGTTGCCGTTGATCACCCACTCAGGGCGCAGCGTGATCCCCGCCTGGGCCAGGCCCTGGGTGAACCCCGCCAGCCGGTCGCGCGACGGCGACAGCCGCGGCTGGCCGCCGAGAAACCAGAACTCGTCCGCATGCTGAGGCGCGATACGGGAGATCAGCTCGGCCGTTGGGGTGACCGAGTCGGTCATCACCAGCGGCAGGGCGCTGTCGCTGGGGGAGCGGTCAAACAGCACCACCGGCAGCTGTTCGCTGAGCTTCTGATAGTCGGCATCGCTGTGCATACAAGAGGCGACAATCAGGCCGTCGACCTGGCGGGCGATCATGTTATTGACCACCACGCTCTCCTGGCCAGGGTTTTCGTCGGTGCAGGAGATAAGCAGCTGCACGCCGGCTTCCCGGCAGAGCGTCTCAAGCTCGTGGGAGAAAACGGCAAACCCGTAGTTGGTGATCTCCGGCACCACCAGACCAATGGTATGGCTGCGGTTATCGCGCAGCGAGCGCGCGTGAATGCTCGGCTGATAGTGCTGTTCGCGAGCGATCGCCAGTACGCGCTCGCGCGTCTCCTGCGCCACGCGCAGCTCTTTACCACGACCGTTGAGTACCAGGCTGGCGGTCGCTTTGGAGACGCCCGCCAGTTCGGCGATATCTTTGATAGTTACGCGTTTGGTTTTCATCAGCACCCGGGAGCCTGAAAGCAAAACGCTTATTCTACCATGCATGGCCGCAGCAGCCAGCGGCAGAATGCCACCGGCGTCGCACCGCTGAAGATGAGCTGCCCCGGATAGCCCGGGAAGAAGCGGCTGCTCATCACCCCCTCGCCATCGTTGATGAAAATCTCCACGCTGGAGCGGTCGATAAAGATCCGCAGGCGTCGCGCCTCGCCGCGCCAGTAGCGGTGATGCATCTCTGCCGTCTGCAGGCCGCGGCGCGACAGACGTAGGCCGTCGCGATTGACGGTGAGCTGCAGGGCGCCGGCAAAGTCCAGCCCCAGCGTGCTGTCGGGGGAAAGGTCAAAGGCCAGCTCCATCGGGGCGAGGGGCAGGGTCTGTCCGCGCCAGCCCTGGGCTTCCCCGCGCAGGGCGACCAGCTCGCGCAGCGGACGCTGATACAGAGTGCCAGCCTGCCACTCCAGCTCACGCACGCAGGTCATCTGATGGATCCAGCCCTGCGCGCGGGTGGGCTGATGCATCTCGTCCCCGTCGGGGACGCCCATCCAGCCGACCAGCAGGCGGCGGCCATCATCGGCCTGCATGGTCTGCGGCGCGTAGAACTCAAATCCGCTGTCCAGCTCGTGCAGCGGGCCGTGGTCGAAGATCCCGCGTTCGGCGTCGAAGCGGCCTGCCATCCACACCGCCGGATAGGTATTGAGAAAGCGCTGCGCTTCGCGGGCCAGCCCCTGCGGGCAGCAGATCAGCAGGTGGGTGTCCGCCAGCGGAAAGAGATCCGGGCACTCCCACATGTAGCCGGCGTTCGCCAGGCCGTTCACGTCGTGCCCGGCGATCTCCCCTACCAGGCGCCACTCCCGCAGGTCGCTGGCGGTAAACAGCAGCACTTTGCCGCGCTGTTGCACATCCTGCGCCCCAAGAACCATGTACCAGCGCCCGTCCTGCCGCCACACTTTAGGGTCGCGCACATGGCCGGTATAGCCTTCTGGCAGCGGCAGCACCGGCCCCAGCTTGCGGAAGGTGCCATCGGCATTCTCGGTCGCCAGACATTGCCAGGCGGTGCGCCCGCCGTCGGGGAATTTCACGTTGCCGGTGTAGCACAGAGTCAGGGCGCCCTCGAACTCGACCGCGCTGCCAGAGTAGCAGCCGTTGCGGTCATACTCTTCATCCGGCATCAGTGCGATAGGTTCGTGCCGCCAGTGCAGCAGATCGGCAGAGCTCCAGTGTCCCCAGCACTTATAGGTATGGTCGCAGGCGAGCGGGTTCCACTGATAAAACAGGTGGTAACGCCCGGCGACCTGGCAAAAGCCGTTAGGATCGTTCAGCAGTCCGTTGACCGGCGCCAGATGCCATTGCGGATAATGGCTGTCGGCCAGCGCCTGCGGCTGGCCCTGCATAACGGCCTGCAGGATCGCAGGCAGGCGTGACGGTAATGACATTATTCAGCGTCCGTTTTGTATTTCAGCGTCAGAGAGAGCGCGAAGGCCACGGCGAAGGCGATCGCCATTCCGATAATGTAGTTCAGCAGCGAGCTGGCCTGCACGATAGCCATCCCCGGGATCGCCGTCAGGCCTACCGCGGTCATGTAGACGTGCATCGACACCACCCAGGCGCCGCCGGCGGCACCGCCCACCAGCGCGGCGATAAACGGTTTCACAAAGCGCAGGTTAATCCCGAAGATTGCCGCCTCGGTGATCCCCAGCATCGCCGAAAACGCCGACGGCAGGGTGATGGCTTTTATTTTGGCATCTTTGGTTTTAAACCATACCGCAAAGCAGGCGCCGCCCTGGGCGACGTTGGCCATCGCCCAGATCGGCAGCAGGAAGTTGACGCCAATCGATGGGTTGCCCAGCAGTCCGGCTTCGATGGCATGGAAGCTGTGATGGATACCGGTAATGACGATCACCGAATAGAGGCCGCCGAACAGCAGGCCCGCCAGCCAGCCGGCGTGGCTGATAAGCGTGCTGAGGATAAACGAAATGCCGTCGCCGAGCGCGCGACCGGCCGGGCCGATCAGCAGCAGGGCGATAAAGCCGGAGATAATCACCGTCAGGAACGGAGTGAGGATCAGGTCCAGCGCGTCAGGGATCACGCGGCGCAGCCGCTTCTCGACCATGCTCATAAACCACACCGCCAGCAGCACCGGGAAGACGGTGCCCTGGTAACCGATCATCGCCACTTCGATGCCGAAGAAATTCATGGTGTGGAAGCCGGCGGCGACGCCCCAGGCGTTGGTCAGCGCCGGGTGGGTGAGGATCCCGCCGAGGGTCGCGCCCAGATAGGGGTTACCGCCAAATTCGCGGGCGGCGGTAAAGCCGATCAGGATCGGCAGAATGATAAACGCCGCCGAACTGCACATATCCAGCATGATATAGAGAGCGTTGCTCGGGTCGACCCAACCGTAGGTTTTCACCATCCCCAGCAGGCCCATCAGCAGGCCGGAGGCGACGATGGCCGGAATAATCGGCACGAAGATGTTGGACAGCAGGCGGGCGATGCGCTGGAACGGGTTCAGCTTTTTCGCCGCCAGGTCGGCGGCTTCGGATTTGCTCGATTCGCTGATGCCTGCGGCCTGGATAAAGGCGGCATAGACTTTATTGACCACCCCGGTGCCGAAGATGATCTGCATCTGTCCGGCATTGCGAAAGCAGCCTTTCACCCCGTCGATTTTGCCAATCGCCTGCTGATCGGCGAGCGCGTCGTCGACCAGCACCAGCCGCAGGCGGGTGGCGCAGTGCGCGGCGCTGGCGATATTTTCCTTGCCGCCCAGCAGGGGAAGCAGTGAGCGGGAAATCTGTTCAAAATCCATAGTACCCTCTAAATGCATGATGATATGGCGTGGGCGGCGCCAGCCGTGGCAGGCGCCGCGAACCTTATATTTATGTGTTATTTACCCTGTCGCCCCGGTTGCCGTCAGAACCAGGTCTCCATTTGCATACCGAACGACCATTCGCCGCCCGATTTGAATCCGTTGCTGCCTAACGCGTCATCGTTGGCGTAGTTGTCCAGTTTTTTGCTCCAGTCCATCCACGATGTATAGAAGCGGATCTCCGGCCGCGAGAAGAAGTCGCCGATGCTGCCCACCTTGAAGGTCGGGGCGAAGGTCAGCTTGTAGAAGCTGCCATTGACCGCATGGCGATCGTTGTAGCCTTCAGGCTGCAGATCCATGTACTGATAGCTGCCCTCCCAGGCGAGGGCGAAGTTCTGCGTCACTTCCTGAATCAGACGCAGGTTGAGGGTGGCCCACTGATAGCTGTCGCCATCGACATAACGATCTTTACTGCTCTGCGCCAGCACGGCCGGGGCAATAAACCAGCGATCGCTCAGCGGCGTGGTGCCATAGCTGGCGAAGCGCCAGGTATTGGCCCCCGGGCGCAGCGCGCCGTCGGAGCCGATGCCTTTAACCTCGGCGCCCAGCCCGTGGCCGTACAGCAGGGCCGTTTTGCTGGTCCCGTCGCGCAGGCCATAGAAGCTCTCATTGTGCAGGCCCAGCAGGGCATGAACCCCGGTGTTAGCGGCATCGCCTTTCACCAGATTGCCGTTCGCGTCCTGGCGGTCGTCATTATCTTTCGCCCGCATCCCGCTGACCATCATCTGCACCGGGCCGGCAAAGTTATTCATGCTGACGATATAGTTCTGCACGCTGTTGCTGCTGTCGGCGATATCGCCAAAGTTGCGGCCGTATAACGAGAAGTTGCTGCGCAGGCTGTCGTTCCATTTCACGTCGTAGATCCCGCCGCCGGTCCCGGCGAGGAACACCACATCCGAGTCAATCCAGTGGATGTCGAAGTTGTCGCGGTCAAAGCGTTTCCCGGCCCACAGGGTCGAGCCTTTGAACGGGCCTTCGAAGGTCGGCAGGTTGCCCAGCTCGACGAACGCCTGGCGTACGTTCAGGTCGCTGCTGCTTGCCGTCCAGTCGTTATAGGTGGTCTGTCCGTCGGCCACCATCACTTTGAAACGGGTGGTCGCCCCGTTGTCCAGGGTCTGTTTATGTTCGAGGTTCATTTCCACATAGGTGTCGGCCTGGTTGCCCAGGCGACCAATGGCGCCGCCGGTCTCCCCGGCGGGGGTCATATAAGCGCCGGATTTGGTACTGGCGGCCGAGTCGTTCATGATCACCCCGGAACGCGCATAGCCGTGGAACTCAAAGCCGCCGGGCCGTTCGGCTTTTTCTTCCAGTTGAGTGGTGCGCCTGGCCACCTGCTGGGTGGTGGCCTGGGTTTGCTGCTGCTGGGTTAACTGCTGAACTTTCTGCTCCGCTGAGGCGGCGCGGCTTTCGGCAGTGCTGGCGCGGGTCTCGGCGTCCTGCAGGCGTTTTTCCAGGGCGGCGAGACGCGCTTCAATGCTGTTCAGGTCTGTCTGCCCATGGGCGGCGGCGGTGCCGGTTAGCAAAGCAATAAGAATGGCTAACTTCCGTTTTTTATACATGTTGGTGACATCCAAAGGTAAATCAGTGAGTGTGCTAATGTTTGCTAAACCGGTTTAGTTGATATGGTAAACATGTCGGTAACGCGGTGAAAATAAAAATTGCTAAACCGGTTTAAGAATTGTGATGTCGCCAGCAAAGTGGGCCGTTAACCGGCCCAAGGGGATCACTGCGAGCGCTGAAGATCGTCCCTGTAGGGCAGGGCGGTCATGGCGCCTTTGGCGGTGGTGGCCAGCGCGCCGCAGGTTTGCGCCAGCGCGAGGTCGGGAGCCAGGGCTGCGAGGTTGTCCGGGATACCGTGGGCGGCGAGGCCGGCGAGTAGCCCGGCGACAAAGGCATCGCCGGCGCCGGTGGTATCGACGGCCACCACCGGGCGGGCAGGGAAGTGGCTAACCTGTCCGCGCAGGGCGGCCTGGACCCCCGCTTTACCCTGGGTCACCAGCAGTAGCGTCGGCTGGAAGCGGGCGTTCAGCCGGGCGATGCCGCTGACGATATCGTCGCTGCCGCTGATAAACGCCAGCTCCTCTTCCGAAAGTTTTATGGCGTCGGCGAGGGCCAGCGCCCGGTCGAGACAGTCGCGAAGGTCCTGCGGATCCTGCCACAGGTCGCTGCGGATATTGGGGTCGAAGCTGACATAGCCCCCGGCGCGCTTTATCGCCTCCATCGCCGCGAATGTCGTGCTGCGGCTCGGCTCCGCGCTGAGAGCGATGGAGCAGACGTGCAGCCACTGACCGGCGGCAAACGGCGGGAGATCCTCGGGCTGAAGGAACAGGTCGGCGCTCGGGCGGACCATAAAGGTAAAGGTGCGCTCCCCGTGGCTATCGAGATCGACCACCACCGTGGAGGTGCGCTGCGCCGCATCGAGGCGCATATAGTTCACATCCACTTGCTCCTGCGCCAGGGTGTGACGCATAAAACGGCCGAAGGGATCGTCGCCGACGCGGCCGATAAACCCGCTGTCACCGCCGAGCCGCGCCACGCCGACCGCCACGTTGGCCGGCGCGCCGCCGGGGCATTGCAGCAGGCGGCCCTCTCCATCGGGCAGGAGATCGACGACCGCATCGCCGAGTACCCAGATTTTTCCATTCATACGACAAGCTCCTCTAAGCTAAACTTTATTAAACCGGTTTAGCTCATTAAAGCACAGCCCACCGGTAAGCGGAACGATTGGGTCACGAAACAGGGAGGCGAGGGTAAAAAATGTGAGCCAGGCGGAATATTTCGCCACTCCAGATCTGGACTTTTCCTTCCCCACCCGCTTAGGTATAGTTCAACAGGTCGCGGTTAGCCCCGCCGCGGTGGCCAAAGGTAAAGGAGTGCGTAGCGCGATGAACCCCAGTTTTGGCGATATTTACGATCGGTACCAGAAGCTGACGCTGACTACGCATCTGCCGGCGGTGATCGCCTGCAGTGAAACGCTGAGTTTGGGCAAAGACCAGGGCTTTATTCCGCAGCCGGGCTATCTCTACTTTCTGCTGCAGGGGCAAATGACATTGGCCTTTGGTGATGAGCAGAACCTGGTCGGGATTGTTATCGCGCATATGCCGTTAGGATTACTGGAACATTATTGTCCGTCGGTCGCGCTCTATTATCAGTGTCTGGGCGAGTGCCAGCTGGCGAAAATAACCGCCAGCGATTTTGAGCGAATATTCTTTCATTCGTCGCCGGGCTATATGCAAGAGCTGACCACGATCCTGGCCTATATGGGCATATTTGCCCTTGATGCCCACTATGAACGCGGCAGCCAGACCAGCTTTCAGACCATTAAATCGATGCTGTCGCGCTATTTATATCGCGGCGAAATTGATGGGGGTCAGCATGAGAGCCTGTCGGCATTTATTATTAAACGAACCAATCTCTCGCGCAGCTATGTGTACCAGGTGCTGGCCGCGCTGCGCGAGGGGGGATATATCACGGTGAAAAAAGGCAAGCTGATCTCCATCGACCGTCATATTCCTGAGAAATTCTAAATCCGATTCGGCAGATTCACGCCATCACGTTGCTATTACCGCCAGGGAAAGCGCTAAGCGCGCTTTTTCCCCCGGCCCCGTTACGCCTGAATCTAGCTGTTTTATTTATTTAACCTTGCACTCTGGAGTTATTTTATGACCCTGGACTATGTGGCGCTGGCCATTCTGATCGCCGTGGCCTTAATACTTTTTTATGGCGTGATTGTTATTCACGATATTCCTTATGAAATCGCCAAAGAGCGGCGTCATCCTCATCAGGATGCGATTCATTATGCCGGTTGGGTCAGCTTATTTACCCTCCACGCGCTGTGGCCCTTGTTATGGATCTGGGCGACGCTGTGGCGCGAAGACCGCGGATGGGGGATGCGCCACATTGCCGACGAGCAGCAGGCGCTGCATCAGCGTCTGGAAACGGTGGTCCAGCAGCTGGAACAGGTCCAGCGCGAGGTGGACGTTCTGAAAGCGAAGGAGGCAAAATAATGGAAACGTTAATGTTGCTGACCTACGCCGCGCTATGCATCGTGGTGTTTAAAGTTTTTCGCATCCCGCTCAATAAGTGGACCGTGCCGACGGCGGTGCTCGGCGGTATCGCCCTGATTGGCGCGGTGATCTTCGGGATGAACTACAACTTCCCTTATACCGACGTCGGTAACCAGGTGTTTCGCACCGTGCCGATTGTGTCGCAGGTACGCGGCCGGGTGCAGAGCGTACCGGTGAAGCCTAACCAGATGCTGCATAAGGGCGATGTGCTGTTTACCCTCGACCCGACGCCGTTCCAGGCGAAAGTGGACGATCTGCAGGCGCAGATAAAAGCAGCCAGTCAGGATGCGCTCTCCTTAAACGCGGCGTTAAGCCAGGCGCAGGCCGAGCTGAGCCGTGCGGTGGCCCAGCGCGACCAGTCGCGGCGGGAGTATGCCCGCTATCGGGAGGGCCATGCCCAGGGCGCCTTCTCCGATCAAATGGTTGATACCCGTCTGCAGACGTGGAAAGCCGATGAAGCCAGCGTCAGCGCGGCTCAGGCGAAGGTGGTTCAGGCGCGTAATGCGCTGGACTCGGTGGTGAAGGGCAAAAACACCACCGTGGCCTCCCTGCTGGCGCAGCTGCAAAAGGCGCAGTTTCAGCTGGAGAACACCGTCGTCCGCGCCCCGGAGGATGGCTATGTCAGTACCGTCGGCTTACGGCCGGGCACCATGTCCACTGCGCTGGGGATGATCCCGCTGATGACCTTTGTGCCGGTGGAGGGCGCCGCCTCGCGGGAGTACGTCGCGGCATTTCGCCAGAACGCCCTGCAGCGTCTGCACAAAGGCGAGCCCGCGGAGCTGATGTTTCCGGCTATCCCGGGCACCGTCTTTCGCGGAGAAGTGGCCGACGTGCTGCCGGCGATTGGCGAGAGCCAGTTCCAGGGGCAGGGCAAATTGCTGACCACAGACGCGCTCAATACCCATGGCCGGGCGCTGGTGGTGCTGAAGGTGACCGATCCGCGATTTGCCGAATACGCTCTGCCGCAGGGGGCTACCCTCGAGGCGGCGGTCTACTCGGATCATCTGAAAGAGCTGTCGCTGATCAGGAAGATCCTGATCCGTATGAAAAGCTGGGAAAACTATATCTATCTCGATCACTAAGCCGGCGGGCGC
>OJVH01000340.1_pt1 | contig 1013 bp, 1 predicted proteins | sample 1600171 | NCBI WGS metagenome assembly OJVH01 (sample SAMN04436869, study PRJEB24849) | human gut metagenome | biome: human gut; feature: NICU; material: stool | host: Homo sapiens | place: USA: Saint Louis, MO | collected 2011-09-15
TCGTGATTGTTTGACAGATGGAGCAAACACCTTTAACAATGGTGGGTGAAAGGGTGCCGTGGACGCCGATTAATTTATTTTCTCGATAAGCTAAGATAAATTTTTTCTGAGTCCCAGCGTCGTTCCAACCGACATAGGTATTGTTCCGTAAATCCATGTTTTCCCACTCAGGAATCTTAACTTTTTCACTTTGCGAAAGACTTTCGTGACTTGTGGTGTTGAAGGTTCTTTAAAGGGCAACACGGTTTCTTTTAATTCATCTAAATATTTTTCAGCACGTGCGCGTGTTAAACGACGATCCATCACTTTGTCCAACAAAATCGTAACAGCAGGGTGTTCTTCTGAAAATAACCCATTGATTTTTTCGGCACATAGGGCCTGGACAGTTTTGACAGTCGTAGCATCGTTAACAGACGTATAGGTGTTTAGTAACACAGCGACTTGTTCTTTAATTATGTTAAATTGGTAAGGTTGAATAGTTGGGTTCATGGTTTTAAATTCCTTTCAAATAGACCGAGTACATACGCTGAAAGGCAATTTGTCTCACCAACGTATGTTTAGTGACAGACAACCTCATGTGTTTTTGATAAAGATAGCGTTTGACGTATCATATCATCACCCCCTTTAATGATTGATTTTTTCTATGTAAAAAGTGAAAATAATTGATGAAAGCTTGGTAATTCTAACGCAATTCAAGAAAAAAGGCAAGTTAAACTCGTTTTATTTCCCAATTCAATGTCTGGGGAGTGATAAACTTCTAAAAAAGATACGTGATTTCCTAGATTAATCCTAGGTTATTTGCTACAATAATGAAGAATTAACCAGAGAAAAGGAGAAATTACAATGATTGCAGCAAGCGATTTAAAAGCCGGTATGACTTTTGAGCAAGACGGCAAATTAATTAAAGTAATGGAAGCTAGCCACCACAAACCAGGTAAAGGTAACACGGTTATGCGTATGAAATTAAAAGATGTTCGTACGGGTTCAACAACAGATACAACAATGCGCCCAGA